>Ga0335081_10000915_pt1 | contig 47253 bp, 42 predicted proteins | sample Lox_Sample_35_FD_206713 | JGI IMG/M metagenome (GOLD analysis project Ga0335081, IMG submission 206713) | Soil microbial communities from Loxahatchee National Wildlife Refuge, Florida, United States - Lox_Sample_3.5 | ecosystem: Environmental > Terrestrial > Soil > Wetlands | place: USA... | reverse complement strand
AAGATCTGATTGCACCCCTCATGGGCCCCGGTAGGGAAGACGGTCGCTTTCCTTGCGCTTGGGTAATTGCGGCCAAAACTAAGCCCTCGTCAAGTGACTTGGCAGCTGGGAGTTGGACCCCACCGCGCCATGTGCACCCCTCCACCCGATAACCGCGAGGAAGAACGAATCATGCGAGCTCGGATCGGATCGCTCCTTGTTGCTGTGGCTTTCGCCGTGCCCGTTGCCGCACAAACTTCCGATACGCAGCCTCCTATGCCCGCCCCTCAGATCCAGTCCCTCCTCAAAGCGCTGTCCGGCCGATGGATCACTGACGAAAAGTACGAGCCTGGGTTTCTCACACCGAACGGCGGCAGCGGCCACGGCGAAACGATCTTCCGGCCTGGCCCCGGCGGCTTCACCATCGAGGAGGAGTACCAATCCCACACTCCCGCCGGTGAACTGTTCGGCTTCGGCCTGATCTGGTTCGACGCTACAAGGGGAAGCCTTGAACACATCTGGTGCATCAACGTCTACCCCACCGGCTGTGAAATGTTTCCTCCCCCTCCGCAGCGCGGCCCGCAATGGGACGGCAAACAACTCATCCTCCACGTCGAGTCCGGCCAAAATGGTCAAAAACTCATTTTCCACGAGGTGATCTCCGACATTACGCCCACTTCCTTCACCCAAACTGCCGACGTCGGCGAAAACGGGGCCGCCGCCAAACGCTGGTTCACTATCCACGCCACCAAGTCCCGACGTTGATTCCCCTCGGCAGCGGTCCTCGCCCTCGGGACGGCATCGATGCCGCGCTGCGATACGCTCACGGTCGGGCGCGAGGTGAGGTGAGGTGTCGCCTGGTCTGGACAGCGGCCACCATTCAGCCGGACCGCGACTCCATCATCCACCTTGAGTGGCTACATCTAGCGGAGCTTCGCCGCCCTTCCGAACTACGCAGATGTCGGGACTTGGCCCATGGGGATGGCGGCTCGGCGATTCGGGCCGACGCACGTCCCGTTAGGATGAGACTTGAAACTGTCAGGATCGCAAATGAGCCGCGAGTTGAAGCTTAGGACTTCCGAAGCACACGGTCGCCTTTGGGGCGCGAGAGAGAGACTGGGCCGACTTTCAGGAAGGGACGGTCCGCCCGGTTCTCAAGGCCGTGCTTGAGCGCACGCGCGTTGGGCCGGGAACCCGATACCTTGATGCTGGCTGCGGCTCGGGCGAGATGGTCTGCCTGCGCTCAAACACGTTGAGTGACGAGACGGAGACGCCCGCCAATTTTGCCAAGGCGATTTGGTGATCGACTTTTGGTTTCGCGGCCGCCGGCAGGTTGCGGGATCAATCAGAGTGCTCATACTGAACCGGGCATCACATACGGGACGACGGAGTCAACGTTGAGCAGTCACTGTCCGTCCCACGTTGGAGCGTGTATGTCAGATCCCGGCGGGGCGCACTCGCGGGACGCAATTAGCGCCTCGCTGGAGCGTCGAGAGAAATAGATGTTCGCGCCCGGACGGGCCTACGCTCGTCTTGGGCCGTCCGGGACAGCGTCGAAGGGCATCGGAGAGGGGCACCACCAAGGCCTCTTGGCGACAGCCCCTGTTGCCGAAGCGGGCTCCCCCGACACGCAGTGGGCGGCCCCCCAGCCAGAACCACCCGCCGCAATAACGCAATCGCGCATGCGCTGCTTGGGCTTCACCGGCTACCGAGACGGCTTAGATTGCGCTTTTCGGCCAGGTCCGGCGAATCGATTGGCGTGACCCCTAGACCCGTTTCCTTCAGCCTCGCGCAGCGTTATCGGACACGGGAAACACGGCCGATGCGGCCAGGTCCAACGAAAGGCAGAAACATGAGGAGCCAACCAAAGGCTGCGGGCACGGCGGCCTCCACACTCATCAGCGAGAGGATCGCCGAGTTGGGGGACTGGAGAGGCAATACGCTGGGGAGAATGCGCGCCCTCATCAAGCAGGCCGACCCCGATGTCGTGGAGGAGTGGAAGTGGAGGGGGACCCCGGTATGGTCTCACGACGGGGGCATCTGTACGGGTGAGTCGTACAAGTCGATAGTGAAGCTGACCTTCTACAAGGGCGCTTCCCTGAAAGACCCTGCCGGGCTCTTCAATTCGAGCCTTGACGGGGGCGTCAGGCGCGCCATCGACATTCACGAGGGCGAGGAGATCGATGCAAATGCCTTCAAGGCGCTCATCCGCGCAGCCGTTGCTCTCAACACTTCTGGCGGAGGGAAGTTCAAGAAGCGCAAGTGAGCATTCACTCGTCCCGACGTCGAACCCAACTCCTTAGGCGCGCTGGGGTCAGAGCGTCCGATCTCGCGCCAAGTCAAGGCGAACACCTCGAAGACCCAATCGGGGCGACGTGCCTTGCGGTCAAGGGGGCGTCACCGGCATCACCTTGTCCTCCCGGACCCGCGGCGCTACCACACGAGAGCGCGTCCACTCTTGTCGCCGCGCATGTTCGAAGGTGCGCGACCGTGAAGGAGGAGCTCATGAAGCGGATGGCCAACGCAGGGTGGTACGGAAGTCTGAGAGATGGCCGCGGCACCTTCAGTGTCGCGAGCGGGACGATCAAGGACCAAAAGGTGACCTTCCGGAGCCGATTCGAGGATGCCCCGGGGACGAACCCGGAGGAGCTCATCGCGGCTGCCCACGCGAGCTGCTTCAGCATGGCGCTCAGTGCCCAACTGGGCGAGCGCGGGATCACTCCCGAGGCCGTCGAGACCGTCTGCACCATCACCTTCGAGAACCTGACCCTGACGAAGAGCCTTCTTCAGACCCGCGTCAAGGCCCCTGGCGCCGACAAGAAGAAGGTAGAGGAGGCAGCCGCGGCCGCCAAGGCAGGTTGCCCCATCTCGAAGGTCCTGAAGCTGGACATCGCGCTCGAGCTGGCGGTGACGACATAGGGGCGCCCGCGGAGAGAAATCCGGAGGAGGCGACTACCTCCCCTCTCCCCCGCGACCATTCGCCACCGGCACGTGGATGGGGCACGGGGGCAGCAGGACGCAAGACGGGCTTCCGGCGCGTCCCGTGGGCGTCGCCGCCCGGAGCGACGACTTGAGTTCTCGAGGCCAGCACCGACGGTGACCACCCTGCGGCGTGGATCACGCTCGCCGAGCGTCGCGCCCTGTGACAGACTCCCGCGGACTTCCTTCCTGGAGACCTCATGCGATTCGACCTACCCCGTGCCCCGCGGCTCCTAGCCGTCGGCGCCATCCTTCTCTTCGTCACGGCCCGTGGTGACGAGGGCACCGGAGGCGGGGCCGCGGAGGACTCGGTCGTGCAGGTCTTCTCGACGATGCGCGACCCGGATTTCTCGAAGCCCTGGACCAAGCAGGCACCGCGAGAGGTCACGGGGTCCGGCGTCATCATCGAGGGACGTCGGATCCTCACCAACGCGCACCTCGTCCGGTACGCGAGCGAGATCCAGATCCAGGCGAGCCACTCCGGCGACAAGGTCTCGGCGACCGTCGAGGCGGTCTCCCCCGCCATGGACCTGGCGCTGCTCAAGGTGGACGATCCGACCGTCTTCGATGCGCACCCGCCCTTGAAGCGCGAGGCCAGGCTACCGTCCGTGAAGGACACCGTGCTCGTGTACGGCTTCCCCACCGGCGGGCCGACGCTTTCCATCACCAAGGGAATCGTCTCGCGCATCGACTTCGTCGGGTACAACTACCCCGCGTCCGGGCTGCGCGTTCAGGTCGACGCCGCGATCAACCCGGGCAACAGCGGCGGCCCCGCGGTCGTTGGCGACAAGATGGTCGGGCTGGTGTTCAGCACGCTCGGCGGGACGCAGAACATCGGCTACATCATCCCCTGCGAGGAGATCCAGCTGTTCCTGGCCGACGCCGCCCAGGGGAAGAGCCCGGCCAAGCCGGCACTCTTCGACGAGTTCCAGACGCTCGAGAACGAGGCGCTGCGCGCCTCGCTGAAGCTCGACAAGTCCGTGCAGGGCGCGGTCGTGCACCGGCCCGATCGGGACGAGCCCTCCTACCCGCTCAAGCAGTGGGACGTGGTCTCCAAGATCGGCGACGCGGCCGTCGACAACCAGGGAATGGTGACCGTCGACGGGCTCCGGCTCGCCTTCCCCTACCTGGTGCAGAAGGTGTCGAAGGACGGCCGGGTCCCGCTCACCATCTGGCGCGGCGGCCGAGAGATGGCGGTACAGGTTCCGGTGTCGAGCACCCATCCCCTGGTGCTGGTCGACCTGCGGGGCGCGTACCCGCCCTACTTCATCTACGGACCGCTCGTCTTCTCGACGGCCTCGACGCAGTTCCTCGGAGCGCTCGGCGCCGGCAAGGGAACCGTGCTCGGGATGACGGTGTTCAACGGCAGTCCGCTCATCACCCGCAGGGGGGACCGGCCGGCTTTCCCGGGCGAGGAACTGGTGCTGGTCTCCTCTCCACTCTTCCCCCACAAGCTCGCGAAGGGGTACAGCAACCCCCAAGCCCACGTGGTGAAGGCCGTGAACGGCGCGGAGGTGAAGAACCTCCGCCACCTCGTCGAGATCCTCCGTGACGCGCAGGGCGACTTCGTCACCTTCGAGTTCTACGAGCGTCACACCGAGGCCATCGTCCTTCCTCGGAAGGAAGCTGTTCGCGCCACCGAGGAGATCCTGAACGACAACGGCATCCGCTCGCAGGGGTCCCCGGACACCCTCGACGTCTGGAACGCGCGCGCCGGCGCGACGAGTTCCCGCTAGAGAGGCGGACCATGACCGGTGCCGGACCGCGGCCTCCCTCCGGGACGGAACCGTGATCCGTCCCGGCGCCCTGCCCTGCTAGATGACCCGGAGATGAGCCCCCAGCGCGAGGGCGCGGGGGCCTACTCTTCGGGGCCGGCTCAGTGAAACGCGCTCCCCGATCGGGTTCGGCTCGGTGGAGTTCATCTGAAGGCAGAGGAGGCGATCGGCTCGCACCCCGACGGGGCCCGTCGCCGGACCGATCTCCCCGGTCCCAACTACATCCTCGACCTCGCCGTCGCCGGGCGTTCGCGAACGCCTCCCTCCACTTCACTGACAGTCTATGGCGAAGCACTGCACCCAGACGAGGAAGGACCCCGAGGACCATCCGCCGACGAGGTTCTGAACGGAGTCCCTCGCCCGGACGCGCCAGTAGTAGGTGGTGCCGTTGTAACAAGCTGCGATCGTCACATTCGTCGCCGTGTAGGTCGTCGCGGAGATCCAGCCGGAGTCGGTGACGTAAGTAGCGAAGGCCGGGTCGGTCCCGAACTGCAGCTCGTACTGGATCGCGTCGCCGCTGGGCACCGTCACGGCTTGCCACGCGAACGGCGAGAAGTTCACGACATCCGTGGGGCCGCAGCCGAACTGCTGACTCGTCCAGTACTGCTCTGGCTGCGTGGTGAGGGTCGGCGGGACGGGCACGTTCGGGTTCGCCGTCGTGAAGGTCTGAATCGGCGTCTCCGTCACGTTGCGATAGGGGTCCTCGGTCCGGATGCGCCACGAGTAGGTGGTGCTGCCCGTGAGCCCCGTGAGCGTCACGAGGTGCGGGTAGTACCCGTTGGCGCTCGGCCACGGATAGGGGGTCACCGCCGGGGTGCCGACGACGTAGCCGGCCGTGCCGATCCCGTACTCGACGAGGCTCGACGCCGCCTCGTTCGTCTCCCAGTAGATGGAGGCGGACGTCGGCGTGATGTTGAAGACGTTGCCGTTGGGCAGCAGCGTGAGCTGCGGGCTCGGCTGCGAGGCACCGCAGGTCGACGCCGGGCACGAGAGCTTCCCCGAAGTGATCCCGGGCGCGCTGGTAGTGCCGGGTGGAACGAGCGGCGGATCGCCCTGCGGGGGGTTGCCAGCGTGGCAGTGGCTACACCAGTTGCCGCTCGACGGGTCCGTGAGTGGCCAGGGCGTCGTCCAGTTGGCGGTGAGCCCCTCGTGGCCGTGGCAGTAGAAACAGGCGCTTCCCGGAGGTGCGGGGTCTGTCGTGTGGCTGGTGGCGTAACCCCACGAGTGGAGCGGCGCGTGGCAGTTCGAGCTCAGGCACCCCTGGTGGTTATTGCCCTGGTGGCACGCGCTGCAGAGCACCTCTGCGCCTACGCCGTCGATGCTGATAGAGCCGCTCGGAATCGCCTTGCCGTTGACGGTGGCCGCGAACAGGTAGTTGGTCGTGCTGGCGTGGTCGTCGTGGCACGCCTCGCACGGCAGGTTTCCCTGCCCGCGGGCGTACGGAGCGATGAGCGTGCCGCCGAAGCCGGTGGGGGTGACGCCGTTCGTGCAGGATATCGGTCCCTGCACCGGGTCGTAGCAGGTCCCGGGGGTGGCGCCGTGGAAATCGCCGCCCGACGTCTGGGTCCAACCCGCCTGGAGCACGGGCGGGGTGATGGTGCCGAGAACCTGGCCCTGGCCGCTGTGGCACTGGGTACAGCTCGTGGCCCCGACCCCCACCAGGTAGACGGTGCCGCTCATGTGGTGGGAGAGGTCGTGACAGCCGGTGCAGCTGCTCTGGGTCGTGCCGGTGGAGTGGGAGGTGACGTCGCTCCCCGTGATGGCGGTCACGTTCGTGTGGCAGACGGAGCACTGTCCCTGGGTGATGGCCGTCGTGATCTGCGGGGGCGTGTGGCAGAGGTCGCAGGAGCACGGGCTCGGCACGTTGAAGCTGCCGCAGGTGGTGGAGGCGAAGGCGTTCAGGTGGCACATGCTGCAGGCGACCTGGGAGGAGCCGCCGCTCGTCGTGAAGTCGCTGCCGTTGCCGTGGCAGCTCGTGCATTGCCCCGGCATGTAGAAGCTCATGTCACCGCCGCAGGCGTGCGATCCGCCCACCTGGACCTCGTTCGGACACTGCGCGGTGAGGGTCATGTCGACCCACCCGGCCGGGTGCTGGAAGGGGGCCGCAGCGGTCACGGTGACAACGGCGTTGGCCGTGGAGGAGCCGGCTCCGTTCGTCGCCGTGAGGGTGTAGGTGGTCGTGGCCGTGGGCGTGACGTTCGCGCTCGTGCCCCCGACCGTCCCCACTCCATTGTTGATGGAGATGCTCACGGCCCCGGTCACGCTCCAGGAAAGCTTGGTGGTCTGGCCGGCAGAGATGGTCGATGGGCTCGCCGTGAAGGAGGCGATCGTCGGCGGCTGGGCAGGGGCCTGGACCACCACCGTGGTCGCCATCGTGCTCGAGCCGAAGCTGTTCTTCGCAGTGAGAGTGTACGTCGTGGTCGCGGTCGGCTTCACGGTCACCCCGTTACCGGTGACCCCGCCTACCCCGTTGTCGATGCTGAGGCTCGTCGCCCCGTTCACGAACCAGTTGAGGCCCGCGCTCTGCCCGGAGATGATGGAGGGCGGGTTCGCCGAGAAGGCCTCGATGAGCGGCGGGACGGAGCCGGTCGCCGTCTGAAAGACCGCGATCACCGAGGACTGACCGGCCGTGGTGACCTGACAGGTCCCGGTTCCGCTGCACCCATCGTACCAGCCGACGAAGGCGGAGCCCGTCCCCGGCGTGGCGTTGAGCGTCAACGTCGCGGGCGAGCTCGCCGTGAACTGGGCAGTGCAGGTCCCGAGCGAGCACGAAAACCCCGTCGCCGCCACCGTCCCGTTTCCGAATACCTCGACCGAGAGCTGCCGCGCCAGGAAGATGGCGGTCACGTTGGTCGGCTGCGTCACGGAAACCGTGCAGGACCCGGTACCGCTGCAGGCGCCTCCCCAGCCGGAGAACACAGAGGTGGCATTCGGCGTTGCCGTGAGCGTCACCGTCTGCGGCAGGGCGCTGGTGTTGACGGAGAAGACGCACTCGGTGGTGCTGCCAGATGCGGTGCAGCTAGTCTGCAGTGCGCCGGTCGCGCCGATGGTCCCGCCGCCGGCGCCGCTCACCACCGGGCTCCCCGGAACCCAAACGTTCACGGCGGTCTGGTTCGTCGCGAAGAAGGCATCGACCGCCTGTGCCTGGTTCGTGGTGACGGTGCACGTCCCCGTACCGCTGCAGCCCCCGCCGAACCAGCCAGCGAAGTACGACCCCGGCGAGGCCGTGGCGGTGAGGGTCACGCTTGCCGGCGCGGAGTTCGTCAGGCTCAACACGCACTGGCCACCGCTGCAAACGGGCGCGCCGTAGCTGGACGTCACCGCTCCCTGCCCCAGGCCGGGAAGGACCGCCGTCACCGTGTGGGGCTGAAAGACCGCGAGGACCGTCTGCACGCCGGACGTCGTGATCTGACAAGGCCCGTTCCCGCTGCACTCGCCTCCCCAGGACACGAAGATCGAAGAGGCGCCCGGGTTGGGTGCGAAGCTGACTGCGGTCCCGGGAGCCACGTAGGCCCCACAGGAATCGCCGCCCGTGTCGCAGGACCAAGCAAGGGCGGGCGCAGCCGGGATCGGCGCCGAGGCCACCGCGCCGAGCCCCACTCCGCTGATGTTCAGGAAGAGAAGCGTGGTCCCCGGAGGCTGGGCCCCGAGCCCGTCGAGCATGTTCGCTCGAAGCTGGCTCGCGCTGATCCCGGAGCTCTGGCCACCCCCTTTGCAACCCGCCAGGGCAGCGAGGAGCGAGCACAGGAGGGCGAGGGATTGCCTGCTTCCTTCATGACTCCGCGAGCCCTCCGACCGTCGAGCCGCCAGGTTGGTGTCCAGGCCAGACGTGTCGGACGAGTTGTGCCGAGTCATTCGCGAGCCCTCCCTCACGAGATGCACCCATGCGGGTGTCGCGGCATTTGCCCCGTCGTTCCAGGTTAATGGCGCGTAACCGAACGTTGACCTTGTGTGCAAGGTGCGCGCCCGAACTCCATTGAGGGATGTGTCCTGAATGGTGGTTCCACCCTTCCTGTTGGCAGGGGATCTGCGCGTTTTCACCCAGCGACACTGGGTGCTATCACCCGGTTCGTCACGCTGAGTCGCGACTCGGGGGCGAATCCGGCCGACCGGTTCGAGGCTCTGGGGTCGCCGCCGCCCCGGCAGGCGAGAACCACGTGCCCCTCCGAGAGAGACGCCGCGGCAGATCTCTCAGTCCGGCGTGCGGGGCCCGGCGGCCTCGCGAGGCAAGGCTGTCCAGTCGGCTCGCCGCCGCACGACGACCGAGTCGAGCACCTTCGCAATCGGCCCAATACCTCGAGCTCGTCCCTGTCGGCGGATGAGGACGCACCCTTGGTGCGGGGTCCTCCGCCTCATGGGGCACGCCGGAACGGGAAGCCTGGCACGCAGCAGTTGGTCTTTCGGGTGCCCACCCCAAAGGTGATGTCCCTTCCCCCTGCGAGCAATAAGCGCCCCAAAAGGTGGCTCATGCTCCCGAGCGAGCTCGCAGCGGTGCCGTGGCCCGCGCTTCTCGTCGACGCGAACGGCGCGGTACTTGCCGTCTCCCCCGCGGCCGCCGCGCTCCTCGGGAAGGCGCCGGGAGACGTCGCCGCGCTCGAAGCGCGCTTCGAGCCGCTGTCGCCTTCCGGGCGGCCGGTCTCGACCGGCGACCACCCCGTGCGCCGAATCACCCGGGGCGAGATCTTCGAAGCCGGCGGCGCCTGGCGTGACCGCGAGTCCGGCCGGGAGCTGTCGCTTCGGTTCCGGGGGCGGCCGGCGGGCGCATGTGGCCTTCTCGAGATCGACCTGCTCGCCGAGGAGACCGAGCGGCGAGTGACCGAACGCCTGGCCTTGCTCAACACGGCCCTCCTCGGACGGAGCGCGGACGAAGGGTTCATCTCCGTCCGGGAGCTCCTGCTCGAGCTCGTGCGGCTCGCCTGCGAGATCAGCCAGGCGCGGTACGGCGCGCTCGGCGTGCTCGCCGCCGATGGGGAGTCGCTCCGTGACTTCGTCTACGCCGGCGTCCCGGAGGACGTCGCGCGGGCCATCGGAGGCCTGCCGGTCGGCAAGGGGCTCCTCGGCGCCGTCGTCCGGGAAGGGCGCGCGATCTGCATCCCGGACATCGCGTCCGATCCCCGGTTCGCGGGCTTCCCCGCCCAGCACCCGCCCATGACCTCGTTCCTCGGCGTCCCGCTTCGCGTCGGCCAGAGCGTCTTCGGGAACTTCTACCTCGCCGACAAGCAGTCCGGCGGGGCCTTCACCGAGAACGACGCGCGCATCCTGGAGCGGTTCAGCGCACAGGCATCGCTCACCGTCGCCTACGCCCGGCAGGTCCAGCAGGAGGAGCGCCGGCTCTTCGACGCCGTGGTGCGGCACGCGCCCCACGGCATCGTCTACTTCCCGGCGCATCCCGAGGGCCAGGTGCTCGGCAATCCGGCGGCCGAGCGGCTGCTGGGGCGGTTCACGCGCGGGAACGATCCCGATCGGACCTACGACCTGAGGTACCCGGGCGGCGCTCTGGTGGGGGAAGAGGCGTTGCCCTCTACCCGCGCGCTCCGCGAGGAGGCGGTGATCAACCTTGAGGTCGTCATCGAGCGCCACCACGGGCGCGCCATCCCGGCGCTGTTGAGCGCGGCCCCCGTCCGCTCCGAATCCGGGGCCAAACTGGGCGCGGTGGTCGTCTTCCAGGACATCACCGCGTTCAAGCAGCTCCAGCAGCTCCGCGAGGACTTCATGGCACTCGTGGCCCACGACCTGCGCACGCCCCTGCAGACGGTGCTGCTGCAGCTCGACGCGATCCTGCGGCGCGCGGCCGGGGAGGCGGCCTCCGTTCCGGTCTCCTCGCTCAAGCTGATCCAGCGGAGCAGCCAGCGGGTCGACCGCCTCATCCGGGATCTGCTCGACGCCTCCCAGGTCGACGCTCGGGGCATCCACGTCGAGCTGGCGCCGGTGGCGCTTCCCGAGCTGGCGTCGTCCATCGTCGCCCAGATCGCGGGGAGCCTCGGGACGCACACCGTGGTGATCGACCTCGCGGGGGCGCCACCGCCAGTTCTCGCCGACCCCCTCCGGCTCGAGCAGGTGCTCACGAACCTGCTCGAGAACTCCGCGAAATACTCCGAGGAGGGGACGCCCATTCGAATCGTCATCGCGCCGTCCGTGGGAGGCGCGACCATCTCCGTCGAGGACCGCGGGCCCGGGATCTCTCCGGAGGAGTTGCCGCGGCTCTTCGACCGCTACTTCCAGACCCAGCGAGCCCGGGCCCGACGGCGCGGCCTCGGGCTCGGCCTCTTCATCGCCAAGGGGCTGGTGGAGGTCCAGGGCGGGAACATCACCGCCGAGAGCACGCCAGGGGTCGGGAGCACCTTCAAGGTCTGGCTGCCGGCCGCGCCGCCGGTCGGGAGCGGCTCCGGCGCCGGGTGAAGGCGCCCGGCCACCCGGCTGCCGCGATCACCCCGACCGAGCCGCTCGCCGCTGCCGGCGCCGGCCCGTCTTCCTCCCCTCGGCGGCGCGCTTCCCGTCGATCGAGGAACGCGCTGGCCTCGCCTCGGCGCCGCGGCGCGGGCGCTGCCGCGTGGCCGGCGGCTCGCCGGTCAGTTCCTGGGCGACCTGGCGAATCCACTCCTCGCTCCAGGTGAGGCGCCCATCGCGGAGGTCGGACGCTACGGCCCGCAGCCACTCGATCTCCGCGCGCACGACGGCGGCGAGGTACTCGGACTCGAGGAGGAAGAGCCGGGGCACCCGCGGATACGGCCTCTCGAGCTCCTCGAGCCGCGCCTGGAGAGCGGCGACCCGCGCCTCCAGGAGGGTGCGCGCCTCGCCGGGCTCCAGTCCGGCCATGAGCGAGAGCGCGGCCGGGAAGTCGGGGAACTCGCGCGCCGGCGTGGACAGCACCTCGGCCATCCACGAGCGCAGGGTGCGCCGCCCCTCGTCGGTCACCTCGTAGACGGTGCGCTCGGGGAAGCGCTCCTCCCGTGAGGTCTCCCGAGCGGCGATGAGCCCGGCACGGCGCAGGGAGTGGATCGCCTGGTAGACGCTGTTTCGCTGGGCAACGTTCGCGATCTGGTCCTTGCCGCGCTCCTTGATGAGCGCCTGCATCCGGTAGGGGTGCATGGGCTCCTCGCAAACCAGCGCGAGCACGATGAGCGAGAGTGGCGAGCGGGGGCGAGAAGGGGGGCGCATGCGGAGAGGGTACCGCGGGGGGTTGACAGAGGATGATTAGTTATATTATGGCTAGATATATTATGGCGTCCAACGGCCATGGGGCAGTCTGCAGGGGACGCCGGCGCGCCGAGGTCCGGCGCAGGCTGCCGTAGCTCCGCGCCTTCGCCGGGATCGAGAGGAGAGACCCATGCCGAGCGAGCACAAGGCTTACAAGGGCCTAGCGATGGAGGGGATCATCGCCACCTGGTACGCGAAGAATACCGGGCGCAACCTGCGGAGGTTCCGCGACGCCGCCGAGGCCGTGTCCGCGAGGGCACCGAAGGGCGGCAAGGTGCTGGAGGTGGCGCCCGGTCCGGGGTTCCTGGCTCTCGAGCTCGCTCAGAGGGGATACCGGGTGACCGGGCTCGACATCAGCCGCTCCTTCGTGCGGATCGCCCGCGAGAGCGCGGCCCGGGCCGGAGCCTCGATCGACTTCCAGCAGGGCGACGCGGCCCACATGCCGTTCGAGGATGCCTCCTTCGACTTCGCGGTGTGCATGGCCGCCTTCAAGAACTTCACCGATCCCGTCGGGGCCCTCGACGAGATCCACCGGGTCTTGAAGCCCGGAGGCGCGGCCGCCATCCTCGATCTGCGACGGGAGGCTCCTCTCGGCGCGATCGAGGACGAGGTCCGGGGGATGGAGCTCTCGCGCGTCGACGCGGCGCTCACTCGATGGACCTTCCGCTTCATGCTTCTCAAGCGGGCGTACTCCCGTGTGGACCTCGAGCAAATGGCCAACCGGAGCCGGTTCGGATCGTGCCAGATCGTGCCCGGCGGCGTCGGCTTCGAGATGCGGCTTCGGAAGGCGGGCGGCGGACTCGAAGAACCGAGGGCGTAGACGCCGGCGGCCCCGCCGACCGCCCTGCCCGACTCTCGCGCCGTCCGGCGAGGCCCCGCGGCGCCTCGCCCTCGACGGCGGTGCACCTCCTCAGCGGCCCTCGTCCCGGGCCCGGTGGCGGACCGTGACGCCGCCTCGCTCGTCCTCCAGGATGGCGGTGTCGGCCATTCCCAGGAAGAGCCCGGTGCCCACCACCCCCGGGATGGCCCCGATGCTCCCTTGAAGGCCCCCCGGATCCGCGATGGGGTCGACGCCGCAGTCGAGGACGTAGTTGCCGTTGTCGGTGACGAACGGGCCCGCCCCGGACGCGCGCAGGCGCGGGCGGCACCCGAGCACCTCGAGCCTTCGCTGGCAGAGCGTCCACCCGAAGGTCACGACCTCCACCGGGAGGTTGCCACGCTCGCCCAGCGTCCCGACGAGCTTCTCCGTCCCGGCAAGGACGACGAAGCGCCTTGCGGCCGAAGCGACGATCCGCTCCCGCAGGAGCGCGCCACCGAGCCCCTTCACCAGGTCGAGGGCCGGGTCGATCTCGTCGGCGCCGTCGAAGGCCAGATCGAGCTCGCCCGCCTCCTCCAGGGACACGAGCGGGACCCCGAGGTCCCGGGCGGCGGCCTCGGTCGCGCGCGACGTCGGGACGCAGCGGACGCGCAGGCCGGCGCGCACGCTCTCGGCCAGGGCCCGGAGGAACGCCGCCGCGGCTCGGCCGGTTCCGAGACCGAGGACGTCGCCGTCGTGGACGAGCTCCAAGGCCCGCCGCGCCATCGCCGCTCCCCGAGTCGTCTGCTCCATTCTCTCCCGCTCTGCCGGCTCTCCGGACGCGCCGATCGAGGCCGGGCCGCTGGCGTCACTTCCCTAGGGAGGAGCCGGTGTGACCCTGGTCCGGGTGGACGAGGGTCGTGCCACTCGGGCCGTAGCCGACGATCTGCACCACGACCTCCTCCTCCTTGGCGCCGTCGTAGTGGTGAGCGCGCGCCGGGTGCTTCATGTAGCTCCCCGCCTTGAGCGGCACGGTCTTCCCCGGGTCGAAGGTGTCGCCCTCGCCCGTGTACCAGGTGCCCGAGACGACGATGACGTGCCGGTCCTCCGGATGCCAGTGCGGCCTCGTCATCCGGCCCGGCGAGAACTTGGCTCGGATCACGTAGATGCCGGGTTTGGACGGGTCCCCCGCCAGGGTCGCGAACTGGACGCCCTCGTACCCCGGCCGCTCCGTCCACACGACTTCGTCCGGCGTGACCCGGAGGAAGCCCTCTTCCTTGTCGGCGCCGGCGCGGCCCGACGGGATGGCCATCATGCCGGCCGCGAGCACCCCCACCACTCTCGTTCTCATGCGCTCTCCTCCCCGGATCACTCTCCGGTCCTGGCGTCACGCGCCGCGCCCTCCCGGGGCCCACGCCCCATCCGACCGGGAGCGAAGGCGCCGGCAGCGGGCCTCCTCTTTCCCGTAGCGGGACGCCCGTGAAGCCGCCATAAGGGTTCCGCAGCTCGGGAGGCTCGCCGTGAAGAGGGGCTTCGTCATCCTGGCCCTTGCCGTGGGGGTCGCGGCCCTCGCCCTGGGGCTGAGCTTCCGGGGGGAGAAGCTGCCCTTGCCGTCCCCGGGTGACTGGGCGCTGCCGAGCGCCCATCCCCCCGCCGACATGACGCTCAGCACCCTGCCCACCGGTGCCATGCCCTCGGTGGCCGCGTTCGCGTTTCGCGGCGGAGGGTTCGGCGACGCCCGAGACTTCGCCATGACGGCCATCCTGGTCCACCACCCCCGAGGGGATCTGCTCTTCGACACCGGGTTCGGGCGCGGCGTCGATCGACACGCCCGCGCCATGCCATGGCTGATGAAGGTCCTCTCCAGCTACCGGAAGGCCACCCCCGCGGCCGACCAGCTCGCCACGGCGGGATACGATCCGGCCAGGCTCGCGGGCGTGGTGCTCACGCACGCCCACTGGGATCACGTGAGCGGCTTGCCCGACATGCCCGGGGTGCCGGTCTGGGTGGTCGCGTCGGAGCGCGCCTTCCTCGAGGCGCGGTCGCCCTCGCTCGCCCGCGACCTCGGCGCGCTCGCCTACCGGATCTACGCGTTCGACGGCGGGCCGTACCTCGGCTTCGCGAAGAGCCTCGACGTCTGGGGCGACGGTTCGGTCGTGCTGGTCCCGGCCCCTGGCCACACTCCCGGCTCCGTGGTCGCCTTCGTCACCCTCCCCTCCGGGGCGCGCTACGCTCTGCTCGGCGACCTCGTCTGGCTGCGGGAAGGAGTGGAGATCCCGGCCGAACGGCCCTGGCTCACGCGCGTGCTGGTGGACGACGACCCCGGCGCGGTGCGCGAGAACATCGAGCACGTCGCCGCGATCCACGCTCGGTTCCCGGAGATCCGCCTCATCCCGGCGCACGACGCTCGCGCGCTGGGGGAGCTCCCGCGATTTCCCGCGGTGGCTCACTGAACGGCCCGCTCCGTCGGTGCACTGGTCCGCCGACGAGACGCTCTTCTCTCCTCACCCCGGGTCCTGGGGCATGCGCGGCGAGGACGCGAGGCGCGCGCCTTGGGGCCTGCACGGTAAGAACGCTTACTTTCGGCAACTGCGGCAGGCCGTCGTTTCGGTTGCGCGCTGCGCTCCCCGGCGGAATGTAGCCCTCGGGGGTGTCGCGGCGCAGGGAGGGTGAAGGAGAGCGGCCATGACGCTGGCGCAGAGGTTCTCGCACAACCTGAGGCACGAGCGGGAGCGGAGGAAGATGTCCCAGTTCGCCTTGAGCAAGCGTGCCGGCATGTCCACGAGCTACGTGTCGATGCTCGAGCGGAACCAGCGAACTCCGCCCCTCGAGACGTTGTCGAAGCTCGCCAAGGCACTGAAGGTGAGCCCGACGTCCCTGCTTCACTGACGGGCGGTGCGGTCCACCGAGGTTGGGCGCCGCGCGCGTCGCCGCGGTCGCGTCCGGCTACGCGCTGGAGGTCGCGGCCCGGCATTCGCCTTTCGGGGGCCGACTCCAACGGCGCCCCCTCGCTCCCGTTGTCAGGGCGCGCCGATCGTCTTGCAGCAGCGGAACCCGAGGTGGTAGTTCGCGTGGCTGTGCTCGTCGAGGACGCGGGTGCCGTGCCAGAACGGGGCCCGCCAACGGCACCAGTCCTCGTGCGCCCGGTACGCGTCGAACACGAACCAGCTCCCCTTCATCTCGGTGTAGCCGAGCGCCTTCGAGCCGAGGCTCGCCATCTGCGACTCGTCGAGAGGCAGGTTCATGTGCTCCGCCGCGTTCCCGTTCAGGTCGTAGACGCCGAGCGGGCTGTGGCAGGCCGGGAAGCTCCCGGCCGGGTAGGTGTTCGACCCGCACTTCGCCCAGTCGCCTCCCGGGCAACCCGGGGTCTTGTGGCTCGCGGTCGCGCATACCCCGGGCCGGTGGGCAGGGCCGTAGCTCCACGCCTTCCGCGCGGCCTCCGCCCGGTTGTGGGCCTGGCGCATTCGCTCCACCGCCACGGCCGGGCTCACCCCCTTCGCCAGGTCGAACCGGTAATCGGGTGGCCCGAGGCTCCCGGCGCACGCGCCCTCCCACTCGTGGGCGTCGCAGAGCCGCTTCCCCATCGCGGCGCAGATCTCGGCTGCCTCCCGGGCGCGCACCCAGACCACCGGGTAGGCGCAGGGGATGTCGGGGAACTCGAACTGGTCGATGCAGGCCCTCGCCTGCTCGGGTCGCGTCGTGGCCGGGTCGTAGAGCGGAGCCATGTAGCGCGCTCCACAGATCCGCTCGAAGCTCGCGTCGGCAGAGCTCGAGGCACCGGCCTCGCGTCGCGTCCGGCACTCCTCGGGAGTCATGGGGTGCTCGGTGACGGCCGGGTTCCCCTGCCCCGCCACGCCGGAGCGGGCGAAGATGGCTCTCAGCTCCCGCATCTGCGGGTCGCCGAGCCCGTGCACCTCCTGCAGCTCGCGAAGGAGCTCCTCGTTCTGATCGCGCAGCGACGCCGGTGCCCCGACGAGCAGGCCCACCAGGGCGGCCGCGGCAGCGAGCCCGATCATCGAGGCTGCTCGCGCCGGTAGAGGTAGAAGAAGTCCCGGTCGTCGGGCGCGCCCAGGAAGCGGGGGAGGAGGCGGCCGCGGGAGGACTTGTCCACCACCGCCATGCCCTCGATGAGGTGCTGGACGCCGACCTGGCCATCCTTGCGCATGTAGAGCGCCAGGTAGGTGTGCTCGAGCGCGTTCATGTCGAGGTGCATCGCGTACCGGCACCCGAACGCCTGGAACACCCGCGCCATCGCCGAAGGGGTGGCGCCCGAGAAGTACCCGTAGACGAGGAAGCGGCGCGAGGCGGTCTCCTGGAGGCAGGCGCCGGCGCGCAGGGTGCGGAGGTCCTCGCCGGCGGACCCCGACCAGTTGCCCGCGCTCCACTGGTTCACGAGAGCTCCGGGCCGGGACTGGCCGGTGGCCGGGTCGAACTCGATGAGCGGCACGCCGTTCTGGCGCGCGTGCCGGATCCGCGGGAGCAAGGCATCGTCATCGCGCGTCCACGTCTTCATGTTCACCGAGCCGTCGTCGAGGACGTAGAGGGTCGCCAGGCCCGGCTCGAGCTTGCTGAAGACGGTCCCCTGCTCGATGAAGCCGTAGTGGCTGCCGTGGTTCTGAGAGGCGAGGGGGCCGCGGGCGAAGGCACCGTGCTGGCGCTTGAATCCGGCCGTGAAGGCCGCGACAACCCGGGGAGCCAGGGCCGGACTGATCATCCCGGTCGTCACCACCGGCTCGACTCGGTCGATGCCGTCCGGACCGGGCAGTTTGCGGTCGCGGGCCTTGCCCGCGACGCGCTCGGACCAGCCGACCCGGGGGTGTTCGGTCCCGAGCGAGAAGCCGAGGTCGAACTCCCCGAGGTCGAAGGAGACGAGGTACGCGAGCGCGCCGGACTCCACTGGGTCGAGCCGGCTCACCGCTCCGGGGTAAGTCTTGAGGAGGTCCTCGGCGATGTCCTGCGGCTCGATGGCGCTCACGTCCACGCCCGGAATCCCGGCCACCCGGTACCAGCGCCCGAGGGTGACCACGCGCGCCGCCCCCTCGAGCTCGATGCCCAGGTCCTTGGGGATGACGCGACGATCGGCGTAGGCGCTGCTCACGGCCGCAGGGAGGGGCCCGTCGTTCGGGGAGGGCTCGCCCGCGACGAAGGCGGGAGCGCCAGGAACTCCCCGCTCGAGGTAGCGATCGACGAAGAACTCCTTCTTCACGAAGGAGATGATCCGGTCCCCGGCCCAGACGTGGTCCCGCAGGAAGTCGGTCACCCGCTCGAGCTCAGTCGCGCTCGCGCCCACGTGATTGCGCAGGTAAAGGCGGCCGCCGCAGATAGGCGCGTAGGGCAGACCGGAGCGCCTCGCCTTCTCGAGCGCGTTCGCGCCCGGAGCCCAGAGGTCGCAGGCCTTGTCCCCCTCGGGCGACGCGAGCCGGAGTCCCGGCAGCCCCTCGGCAAGAGCGAGGGTCTGATCGCGCGGCCGCGGATTCTCGAGGTGGTAGGTGGCGCGCTCCCCGCGTCCCAGGTCGAGGCTGAGCAGGAACCAGGCGTTGATGGCGGGGTTGAGGTCGAGGAGCGCGACCTTGCCCGGTCTGCCACCGGGCGAGCCGGCTGCGACGCTGTCGCTCCGCCGCAGCGGCTGCAGCTCGACAATGGTCTTCGAGACCTCCGCCCGGTACTGCGCAGCCTGCTCGGCTCCGGGGACCGGCCCCGCGGGCGGCGGGCCGTCGGCCCTCGCTCGACCGACGCCGGCGGCCGAGAGGAACGCCGCCGCGAGGAGGTGGAGCCGAGGCGGGCCCGCCCTGCACCCGCGAGTTCGCGGACCCGCACCGGCCCGGGCCCGCGACGCCCGCCGCCGCACTCTCTGGGCATTCCGCATCTTCGCCTCGGCGCCGCCCTCGGGTCCCCGCTTTGGCCTCGACCTCCTCCGCTCCGCCTCTTCCGGGCGGCGCCGAGGAGTCCGCAACGATTACCGCCCTGCGCCCGGAGGGCGCAAGAACGGTGGGTAGGCCATCCGGCGCCGATGTACGGCTACACCAATGGAGAATGGCCCCTCGCCGCGGGCCGTTCCTGCGACGCGGCGGGCTCCGGGACCGGCTCCCGCCGCGCGCCCAGCTTCGCTCGTCGGGCGTCTACCGCTATGATACCGGCGGCCCGGAGGCCTGGATGCCGTTCAAGACCGACGACCTGCGCATCAAAGCCATCCACGAGCTGGCGCCGCCCGCGCACCTCATCCGCGAGTTTCCCTGCACCAAGAAGGCGGCGGTCGTCGTCCACGACGCGCGCGAGGCGATTCACCGGGTGCTGCACGGGATGGACGATCGGCTGGTCGTCGTCGTCGGACCCTGCTCCATCCACGACGTCGAGGCAGCCAAGGAGTACGCGGGGCGCCTGCTAGAGCAGCGCAAGCGCTTCGGGTCCGACCTGGTGGTGGTGATGCGCGTGTACTTCGAGAAGCCGCGCACCACCGTGGGGTGGAAGGGGCTCATCAACGACCCGGGGCTCGACAGCAGTTTCGACATCAACCGGGGTCTGCGGCTGGCGCGGGAGCTCCTCCTCCACATCAACGAGCTCGGGCTACCGACCGGTTGCGAGTACCTCGACATGATTACGCCCCAGTACGTCGCCGACCTCGTGTCCTGGGGAGCGATCGGCGCCCGCACCACCGAGAGCCAGACGCACCGCGAGCTGGCTTCGGGCCTCTCCTGCCCGGTCGGCTTCAAGAACGGCACCGACGGCAACGTGCGGATCGCCATCGACGCCATCAAGGCGGCGCAGCAGTCGCACCACTTCCTCTCGGTGACGAAGGGCGGGCACTCGGCCATCGTCGCCACCAAGGGCAACGAGGACTGCCACGTCATCCTGCGCGGCGGCCAAGCTCCGAACTTCGATCCGCCCAGCGTAGCCGCGGCCTGCCAGGGGATCGCCAAGGCCGGCCTGGCGCAGCGGCTCATGATCGACGCCAGCCACGCCAACAGCGAGAAAAGGCCGGAGAACCAGATTCCGGTGTGCGAGAACATCGCCGAGCAGGTCGGCAGCGGCGACGAGCGCGTCGTCGGCGTCATGATCGAGAGTCACCTGGTGGGGGGGCGCCAGGACCTGGTGCCCGGGAAGCCGCTCACCTACGGCCAGAGCATCACCGACGGCTGCCTGGGATGGGAGGACACGGTCCGGGTGCTCGAGGTCCTCGCCGCGAGCGTCCGCCAGCGCCGGGTGAAGCGAGCCGGGTTCGACGGGGTGGAGAGCCACGGCACCGCCAAGGGCCGCAACGGAGCCGGGCCGCCGGGAACCGCGGAGGGCGGCGCGGACGCGCCCCCGATCGAGGAGCGATGAGGGCCTCGGGGTGGAGGCGCGAACCGGCACCTCCTCGAACCAGCCTCGCGAAGCGCAGGGCGGGCTTCCGGGGCAGCCGGCGTGCTACCCCTGCGGGGCAGGAGCGACATCGGACGGCATGAGCCTCCTCTTCACGCCGCTGCGCCTGGGATCCCTGGAGGTCCCGAACCGGATCTGCTGTCTTCCGCTGTACCTCGCCTATCCGGAACCCGACAACGAGGTGAACTCCCTCGTTCTCGACTACTACGCCGAGATGGCCGACTCGGGAGCGGGCCTCGTCGTCGTCGAGAATGTGACCGTGGAGCCCTGCGGGCTCGGGAACCCCCGGACCCTCCTCGCCTCCGACGACCGCTTCGTACCCGGCCTCTCCCGCCTCGCCGAGACCATCCGGCAGAGGGGGGTGCCGTCCGTGCTCCAGGTCCATCACGCCGGCCGCTACGCGCGCCGCGCGGACCGGATCGCGCCCTCCCCCATCGAAACCTGGGGCGTGACGCCGAGGGCCATGGACGACTCCGACGTCGAGCGGGTCGGCGCTGCCTTCGCCTCCTCCGCGCGCAGGGCGAAGGAGGCGGGGTTCGATGCCGTCGAACTCCACGGCGGGACCGGCTACCTCCTCGCCCAGTTCCTCTCGCCGCGCACGAACCTGCGCACCGACGGTTACGGAGGCGACCTCGCGAACCGGATGCGCTTCCCGCTCGAGGTGCTGGCGGCCGTGCGGGACGCGGTCGGCGAAGGCTACCCGGTCGGCTACCGCTTCCTCGCCGACGAGTGCGTGCCGGGCGGCCTCACGCTGGCGGAGACCCTCCCCTTCGCCGCGCGATTGGCCAGCGCCGGCGTCGCCTACCTGTCGGTGATGATCGGGTGCTACGACTGCTTCGCCTCGCCGCACTACCTGGAGCAGGACCGGAAGGAGCGCTTCATGGTGCCCTTCGCCGGGGCGGTGCGAGCGGCAGTGCCGGGGGTCCCGGTCATCGCAGCCGGGCGCATCCAGCGCCCCGAGACGGCCGAGGAGGTGCTCGCGGAGGGGATGGCGGACATGGTCGGGTTAGCGCGGGTGATCTTCGCGGACCCGCTCTGGCCTCGGAAGGCCCGGGGAGAGATCGCGGAGCCCATCAACCCCTGCACGCCGACCTGCAGCCTCTGCACCAGGCGCATCATCGCCCAGCGGCCCGCCTACTGCGGCCGCTGGCCGGCGGAGCGCCGCGAGCGGTTCCTCGAGCGGGTCGGGGGCTGAGGGATCCCCCGCCTAGAAGTGGGAACAGGTCGCGAGGTAGCAGGTCGGGTCCTGGCCGGACTCCGCGTAGCACCGGTCCAGGGCGGCGTCCTCGACGGCCGTCATCCCGGCCAGGTTGAATCCCGGGGTGACGACCTCGGTAACCGGGTACTGATCGCCGTAGGAATCCTCCGCGATGCAGGTGACGCTGCGAATCGCGCTCCACTCCCAATAGTAGACGGGGCGCGCGAACTCCGGGTGGTTCCAGTGGGCCCATTCGGCGTGCCCGCGGACCACCAGCCGGGGAGACATCACCCGGACGGGATGGGGGCGCACCACCGGCCCGTGCGGGTGCTCGCCGGGTGGGTGACTCTTGTACGGCGGCGGCGCTTGCCGGGTGTTGGTCTTGGGCGGCGGGTGAGAAGGCTTTCCTTGCTCCTCGTGTCGTTGCTCGTCGTGTCGCTCCTGCGCCCATGGCGAGGTCCCCAGGGACGCGAGGCCGGAGCAAACGGCGATTGCCAGCCAACGGAGTCTCATCGCAGTCTCCCGTCGATGTGGGCCGCGCGGGCGGCCCTCGCGCCTACCTAGTCGACGGTTCCCTCCGGCACCACCGGCCCTGTTGGAGCGGCCTCCCGCGGCCGAAGGACCTTCGTGGGCGGCCGGGCGGCGCCGGCGCGTCGCCCTGAAGAAAACCTTTGGGCTCTCCTCCGGCATCGAAGGGTAACGCAGCGCGCCGTCGCGCCTCCCCTCACCCCGCCATGGCCGGGCCCTCCCGGCCGACGCGGGCGACTCGCCGGCCCCCGGCCTCGGCGGGCGCCCTGCCCTCGCGGAGTGAACCGGGGTGGCGCTCGCGGGCGCCGCGCGTGTAGAGTCGCTCGACAGAGCACCGCGACGGAAGGGGCCTCGCGTGAAACGACTCGCGCACAGCCTGTACGCTCAGGTCCTCCTCGCCGTACTCGCCGGCGCCGTGCTCGGCCACCTGAATCCCTCGCTCGGCGCGGCCATGCGCCCTCTCGGGGAAGGCTTCATCAAGCTGGTGAAGATGCTCATCGCCCCCATCGTCTTCACGACGGTGGTGACGGGCATCGCCAAGATGGGCGATCTGAGGAAGGTCGGCCGGGTGGGGCTCAAGGCGATCGTCTACTTCGAGGCGCTGACCACGCTCGCGCTCGCCATCGGCCTCGGCGTCGGGAAGCTGGCGAGACCCGGGGCCGGGATGAACGTGAACCCGGCCTCCCTCGACGCGAGCTCGATCGCCTCCTACACCAGCGCCGGCCACTCGATGAGCACGGCCGACTTCCTCCTCAACATCATCCCCAAGGACGTCTTCGACGCCTTCGCCCGCGGCGACATCCTGCAGGTGCTCTTCTTCTCCGTCCTCTGCGGAGTCGCCCTCGCGGCCCTGAAGGCGGACGGGGCCCGGTTGCTGCACCTCATCGACGGGCTCTCCCACGTCCTCTTCCGGATCATCGCCATCATCATGCGGGTGGCTCCCATCGGCGCCTTCGGCGCCATGGCCTTCACCGTGGGGAAGTACGGGATCGCGAGCCTGCTCAGCCTCGGGAAGCTCATCGCCGCCTTCTACGCCACCAGTTTCCTCTTCGTGATCCTGGTCCTGGGCGTGGTGGTTCGCCGGGCCGGCCTGGGGATCCTCCGCTTCCTCCGCTACATCCGGGAGGAGCTCTTCATCGTGCTCGGGACCTCGTCTTCCGAGTCCGCCCTCCCCCTCCTGATGCGCAAGATGGAGCGGCTGGGCTGCTCCAAGCCGGTGGTCGGGCTCGTCGTGCCCATGGGCTACTCGTTCAACCTCGACGGTACCTCCATCTACCTGACCCTGGCGACCCTGTTCATCGCCCAGGCCACCAACACCCAGGTGAGCTTCGGGCAGGAGCTGGAGATCTTGGCGGTGCTGCTCCTCACCTCCAAGGGAGCCGCGGCCGTGACCGGAGGGGGGTTCATCACCCTCGCCGCCACGCTGTCGGCCGTGGGCAACATCCCGGTGGCGGGGCTCACCCTCCTCATCGGCGTCGACCGGTTCATGTCGGAGGCCCGCGCCATCACCAACCTCATCGGCAACGGCGTCGCCGCGGTGGTCGTCTCCAAGTGGGAGGGGGAGCTCGACGTCGACCGTGCCCGCGCGGTCCTCGCCGACGTGGCGGTGGTCGAGGCGGAGGAGTACACGGAGGGTCACGTCGACCCGAACGCGGCCGTCCCCGACGTCGCCGGCGGCACCGCGCCCGTCGAGGGGCCATGAGGCGGTTCGCCCGGACCCTGTGGGCGCAGCTGCTCGCCGGGGCCGTCCTGGGGACGCTGGTCGGCGTCCTCCGCCCCCGGCTCGGGATCGCGCTGCAGCCGCTCGGCGATGGGTTCATCCGCCTGGTCCGGATGCTCATTGCTCCCATCGTGTTCACCACGGTGGTGACCGGGATCGCCAGGGTGGGAGGCCTCCGGAAGGCGGGCCGCGTCGGCCTGAAGGCGATCGTGGCCTTCGAGGTCCTCACCACCCTCGCCTTGCTCGCCGGGCTCCTCGCCGGCTTCCTGGCTCAGCCGGGCCGGGGAATGAACGTGAACCCCGCCAGCGTCGACACCCGCGCGATCGCCGGCTACACCACCGCGGGCAGGGCCCTCACCGTCAGCGAGTTCCTGCTGGGCATCATTCCCAGGGACGTCGTCGACGCCTTCGCCAAGGACGACGTCCTCCAGGTCATCCTCTTCTCGATCCTCTTCGGCGTCGCGCTCGGCGCCCTGAAGGAGGGGGGCAGGGAGGTCCTGGAGTTCGTCGAGGACCTCTCCACCCTGCTCTTCCGTGTCATGACCATCGTCATGCGGGTCGCCCCTCTGGGCGCCTTCGGGGCGATGGCCTTCACGGTGGGGAAGTTCGGCCTGGGCACGCTTCTCGGGCTGGGCAAGACCCTCGCGGTGTTCTACCTGGCTTGTGCCCTCTTCGTGCTCGTGGTCCTGGGAGCGGTGCTCCGCTGGACGGGCCTCGGCATCTTCCGCTTCCTCCGCTACATCCGGCAGGAGATCCTCATCGTCCTCGGCACCTCCTCCTCGGAGCCGGCACTCCCGCTGCTCATGGAGAAGATGGGCAGGCTCGGCTGCTCCCGGCCCGTGGTCGGCCTGGTCGTACCCCTTGGGTACTCCCTGAACCTCATCGGCACCGCCGTCTACCTGACGCTCGCCACCGTCTTCGTCGCCCAGGCGACCCAGACCGCGATCGCGCCTTGGAAGTGGGTCGAGATCCTCGGGGTGCTGCTCCTCACCTCGAAGACGGCCGCGGCCGTGACCGGGGGAGGGTTCATCGCCCTGGCCGCGACGCTCTCCGCGGTCGGGGACCTCCCCATCGCCGGGCTGACCCTGCTCGTCGGGATCGACCGGGCCATGTCGGAGGCCCGGGCCGTCACCAACCTCATCGGGAACGGGGTGACGGCCGTCGCGGTTTCACGGTGGGAGCGCGAGCTCGACGTCGCCCGGGCCCGCCGGGTCCTCTCGGACGTGGCGGCGGTCGAGGCGGAGGAGTTCGAGCAGGGCCGGATCGACCCGAAGGCCGCCGTCCCCGACGCTGCCGATCCCTGAGGACCCGCCGTCCCCCCTGGGTGTTCCCCCTGCCGAGGGCTCGCCGGACTGGTTATCCTGAGCGCCGGGTCCAGGAGTCCGAGGTTTCACCCGCCTTTCCCGAGGGCTGAAATGAGCTGCCGCGTCCTTCTCGCCGTCGCCGGGGCGCAATGGGCCGCCGCCGCCCTGGCCCAGTCGCCCGCCGAGCCGGCTCGCTTCACCCAGGTCGACCTGCAGGTGGACGTCTCCAGGGAGGTGGCGAACGACCTCATGAACGCGAGCCTCTACGCGGAGCTCTCCGACCCGTCCGCCCCCAAGGTGGCCGACGAGCTCAACCGCGTCGCGGCCGCGGCGCTCAAGACCGCGGGCGAGTTCAAGACCGTGAAGGCGAGCAGCGGCCACGCGCAGACCTACCCCATCTACGATCGCGCCAGCAAGCTCACCTCCTGGCGCGGCCGCACCGAGGTCCGGCTCGAGTCCCGGGACGTGCAGGCCATGGCCGCGCTCATCGGCAAGCTCGAGTCGACGATGCAGGTCGCGGGCATCAGCTTCAGCGCCTCGCCCTCGCTGCGGCGGGAGACGGAGAGCGAGCTCGTCACCGACGCGGTCGCCGCCTTCCGGGCGCGCGCCGACATCGTCACCAAGGCCCTCGGCGGCAAGGGCTACCGGATCCGGCACATGACCCTCAGCACCGGTGGTTTCGCGCCCGGCCCTCGCCCGCTCGCCGTGGCGCGGATGAGCGCCGCGGCCGCCGAGGTCACCCCGCCGGCGTTCGAGGCGGGCACGAGCACGGTGAACCTCGTCGCCTCCGGCACCATCGAGGTGGAGTGAGGGCGAGGGCCGGACCGGGCTCCCTCTTCGGGCGCCCCCCGCCCCGCCGCCATGCTAGACCATGGCCATGGATCGGATCCCGGACGAGGTGACGCGGCTCCCGGTGCTAGACCTCGAAGGAGCGCCGCGCCCGCTGGGGGCGCTGTGGGCGGAGCGGACCGCCGTCCTCGCTTTCGTGCGCCACTTCGGGTGACTCTTCTGCCGCGAGCAAGCGGTGCAGTTGCACCGCCACAAGGACGAGATCCACGACCGCGGCGGCGAGCTCGTCACGGTCGGCAACGGCGGACAGGCTTTCGCCCGCGCCTTCCGGGAGGACATGGGCATCACCACACCCGTCTTCGTCGACCCCTCGGGCGCCACCTATCGCGCGCTGGGGATGCGCCGCAGCCTCGTCGGCACGCTCTTCTCGGGGAGATCGCTCCTCCACGCCGCCCGGGCGCTGCGGGGCGGATTCCGCCAGGGGCGCACGCAGGGCGACGCCTTCCAGCTCGGGGGAGTGCTCGTCGTCGACACCGACGGCCGCGTCCTCTTTCGCCACCTGAGCCGGGAAGCCGGCGACCACCCCCCCGAGGCCGACGTGCTCGCCGCGCTCGCCTGAAGTGCGGCCGGCCGGGGTTAAGCCCTGCTGGCCCTGGCTCGGGCCGCGTTCGGTGGCTGTGTCGAGCCCGCCTTCTGAGGAGGAATCTCCGTGAGCCGATTCGCCTCGATCGCGTCCCTGGCGCTCCTCGCGAACGTCTGGGGCGGCTGCGCGGCCATCACGGCGAGCCGCTTCGAGATGCTCGCCGTGAACTCCTACCCCCCGGGTGCCGAGGTGCGGGTGAACGGCGTCCCGGCGGCCCGCACGCCCGCCTCGATCGCGATCGACCGCAAGCGCCCTCCCCTCGTGGAGGTGGCCTCCCCGGGCCTCCCTCCCCGGCCCTGTCCCTTCCGGATGACCCCCGGGGGTGGCTACATCGCCGCCGACGTCCTCCTCTGCGTCTTCCTCTTCCCGGTCGGCTGCATCTCGTTCATCGACGCCGCCGGGGACTGGAACGTCCTCGACCCGCCCGCCTGCTACGTCGGCCTCGAGCCGGCCGCGGGAGGGGCGGCCGGCTGGCCGCCCGAGCCTCCTCCTCCGGGCGCTCCCCCGCCGCCGCCCAGGCCGCCGTAGCCCGCGGCCGGCAGCCTCCGCGAGGGGCTTGAGCGACCTCGGGACCCCGGGAATACTCCCTGCGTGGTCCCTCCCAACCGTCGCACGCTCACCGTCGGAGTGCTCCTCTTCCCGGAGGCGGAGCCGCTCGACGTCTTCGGCCCCGTGGAGGCCTTCGCCATCGCGGAGTGGCCGGGATCGCGACCCCAGGATCCGCGCCCGTTCCGGCTTGTCACGGTGGCGCAGGCGAAGGCCCCCCTCGCCATCCGGGGTGGGACGAGGATCGCGCCGGATCACGACTTCGGCGACTGTCCCGCTCTCGACGTGCTGCTCGTGCCGGGAGGGCCTGGCACCCGTGCCGAGTACCGCAACCAGGCGCTCGTCCGTTTCGTGCGCGAGCGGGCGAGCCAGCTGGAGGTCCTCGCCTCCGTGTGCACCGGCGCCGCCCTCCTCGCCAGCGCGGGAACCCTCTCCGGGCTCGAGGCGACCACCAACCGGCGCGCCTTCGACTGGGTCGTCTCCGTCTCCCCGCCGGACGTGCGGTGGGACCGGGCTCGCCGCTTCGTGGACGCCGGTCGAGTCGTCACCTCCGCAGGCGTGTCGGCCGGCATCGACATGGCCCTCCACCTGGTGGAGCGGTTCGCGGGAGAGGAGACGGCGCTCGCCGCGGCCGCCCGGATGGAGTACCGCTGGGAGCGTTGAGCGGCCGGTGGGAGCGCGCCCCCACGCCCCCAGACGTGCCCTCAGCGCGGCGGGAGCCGCGCCGCGGCTACGGCCAGGACCGGCCCCCCGCCGGGCGCCTCCACGAAGACCACGACCCGGCCGGCTCCGGACACGCGTCGCCGGTCGATGGGGACGCGGGAGGCGAAGGCGCCCCGAGCCGATCCGATGGTGGACAGGAAGCGGACCACCGCGGCGTGCTCCAGCGTGCGACCCGCGTTCTCTCCGCCGGTGGCCCGCGTGGTGGCGTGGTCCTCCACCAGCGCCAAGACGACGTCGGCGTCGCCGCCGCCCGGCCAGGACGCCCGCACGTCCACGGCGCCGCCGGAGTCGGGGCCGGGGAGGACCCGCAGGGTGACCTCTCCCGACGGGGTGCGGGCTGCGGTGGCGATCGCCGCCCGCGCAGCGCTGCCGTCGCTCCCCAGCACCTGGTAGCGGCCAGCGACCACGAGCTGCGGCGTGTAAGCGCTCGCGACGCGGAGCCTGCGCACGTAGAGCTCCTGCCGCTCCGTGAATCTCGGGGAGGAGAAGGAGTCCTTCCACCCGGAGTCGTCCCAGTAGTCCACGTGCTCGCCGAGCGCCACGATTTCCGCTCCGGGGACGGGCTGGTCCTGGACGAGGCGCGCCAGGACCGCGTCCGCGGGCGGGCACGAGGAGCATCCTTCGGAGGTGAAGAGCTCGACCAGGACGGGGATCGCCGCTCTCGCCCCGGATCCTTCTGGCGGGGCGAGCGCGAGGGCGGCGAGGAGCACTGCGACCACTTGCATGTGACCCCCCTGTCGCGCGCCGATGGGGATCCGGCCGGACAGAGAAGAGCGGGACCCATAGCGCGCGAGGGGGCCCGGCACAACCGGGGACCCGAGAATGTTTCCTCTCCGAGGTCCCGTTGGCGGCTCGATGGACCCGCGCGCCATCGTCATCGAGGCCAACGCCGTCAATCCCCTCCGGTTCCCGGCCGCCGTGCGCGTCGCGCGGGCGCTCGCCCCCGCCGACCGGTGGCGGCCCGAACACCCCGGAGTTAACACCGGGACGCGCATGACTCGCCCGACGCGCCTCCCGGAGAAGACATGAGAAAGCTCCTGCCCGTCGCAGTGTCCATCCTCGGCCTCGCGTTTGCCTCGTCACCCCAGGCGCAGGCTTCCCAGGGCCCCGCGGCGCCGCCCCCCAAGGCACCCCCGGCAATGGAGCCACCCACCTCGGTGGCCCAGAGCCTCGACCGGCAGTTCGGCTTCGTCGAGCACGATCTCGTGCCGCTCGTCGAGGCGATGCCCGCCGACAAGTTCGACTTCGCGCCCCCCGGAGAAGGCTTCAAGGGCGTGCGGACCTTCAAGCAGCAGGTCGGTCACGTCGCCGCGGCGATCTACCTCGCCTCCGCCACCCTGCTCGGAGAGCCCTCCTCGCTCACCGAGGAGGACCTCAAGGGCGGCCCGGCCAGGCTCAAGACGAAGGAGGACTGCGTCTCCTTCCTCAAGGGCGCTTTCGCGGAGGGCCACAAGGCCATCGCCGGCGTGAGCGAAAAGAACCTGCTCGAGGTGGTGGGACCGAAGGACCGGCTGCGCGGGACTCGCCTCGGCCTCGCGAACTTCGTCACCTGGCACAGCTTCGACCACTACGGGCAGCTGGTCGTGTATCTGCGCATGAACGGTCTCGTCCCGCCCGCGAGCCGGGAACGGCAGTGAGCCGGACGAGACCGCCGCGCCGCGGACGCGAGCGCGCCCGCGGCCGGGAAGGACGCCGCGAGGGGTGGTAGCGGGACGGGCCCGCCCCGGCGACGGCTACTTCGCCTTCGCCTTCTTCTTCGCCGGCTTGTCGGCGGGGGCCTTCGCGGGTGCGCCGTCCGCGGGAGCGAGGACGCGGTTCCCGGTCTCGTCCATGCTGGTGAAGAGGACGACCTTCTCCGCGGCGACGGCCTGATCGGCCTTGATGGGGTGGCAGACCGCGCAGAACTTGTCCATCGACTGGCCCTTCGCGCCGGTGTCGACGCGCAGGTACCGGTAGTACGGGTTTGACGGGTGCGGATCGTGGCACCCCAGGCACTCGAACCGGCCCCCCTCGCGCAGGAGCTCTCCCGGGACCTTGGCGACCTTCGGGTTGACGGCCTTGAGCCCGAAGGGGTGGCTCACGTGCCCCGAGATGGGCGCGATTCCCTGGCCGCCCTTGTCGGAGTCCTGGTGGCACCCCAGGCAGAGCGCGGTGGTGCCGGAATAGGGCTCGTGCGTGACGGGGTTCTGGTACTTCGCGTTGGCGGGGACGGCGAAGATGAGCTCCGCCTTGGCCGCGTGCAGCGAGTGGCAGCCGTTGCACCCGACGGCGTCGTGCCCTCCGGAGGCAAGTGCCGCCGCGGGGGCGACGCACAGGACGGCCAAGGCGAGGATTCTTCCGGCGGACATGGCTCTTCTCCCGAGAGGGTGGGCGACGAAGGCAGGAAGCTAGGGGTTCGCGCATCGATTGACATTGACGCACGGCAATTTCACCAATGGGAACGCCTCCCCCGCCATGGGTGCCGCCGCCTCGCCGAGGCGCAGCCTCGCCTTTCCCGGGGAGCCGCCGCCGGGTGCTCACTGTGAGGCGACGGGCGCGCGCTTTCGCGGCCTCCTCCACTCCTCTGACCGCGCGCGGCGCGCCTTCGGAGCGCGCAGTGATCCGGATCAAGATCGAAGGGCGCGACGGCCTCGCGGCTGGGCGCGCCCGGGGCGCGAGTGCGCGGGGGCTCATGCTTCCGAGGCGGCGCCCGTCCGCGAAATGCGAACCGCGCGAGCGGCTCGCGGGAAGCTAGCGGGAATTGGCCCCTTTCCTTCTCCGCGTGACGCGCCGCGCTAAGGCGGGACCTCGGAGATGCGGGCGCACGCGGACCCGGAGCTCGCCCTCTGCGCTCCCGCTGCTGCGGCCCCCCCCCTTGCGACGGGAACGTCGAAAGTGGGAGGGTGTGAGTTCGAAGCCATCCGACGCAGCGAGGCTTACGGTCCGGCATTCATCGCGTCTTTACTCGGCGTTTCTCTGAACGGAACACTCGCGTTCCGATTCTCCGGATCGTCGATCGCCGTACCGTGGAGGAGTGGATGAACGTCCTCGTGCTGAACTGCGGAAGCTCTTCGGCCAAGTTCGCCGTCATCAACGCGGCCACCGGCCGAGAGTCCATCTCGGGGATCGCTCAGCGCCTGGGCTCGGCGCACGCCACGCTCGACTGGAAGCTCGACGGCGCCACCCACCGGCGCGACTTGCACCATGCGGACCACGACACCTCGCTCCGAGCGGTGGTGGAGCTCCTGAAGGGCGTGGGGCTCGCCACGGACATCGCCGGGATCGGGCACCGGGTGGTCCACGGCGGCGCGCGGTTCTCGGGTTCGATCCCCATCACTCCGGAGGTGGTGGCCAAGATCAAGGAGTGCATCCCCCTCGGCCCGCTCCACAACCCGCCGAACCTCCTCGGCATCCAGATCTCTCAGGAGCTCTTCCCCGACCTCCCGCAGGTGGCGGTGTTCGACACGGCCTTCCACCAGACCATGCCGCCCCAGACCTACCTGTACGCGGTGCCGTACGAGTGGTTCGAGAAGTACGAGGTGCGGCGCTACGGGTTCCACGGCACGAGCCACCGCTACGTCTCCGGGCAGGCGGTGCAGCAGCTCGGGCTCGATCCGGCCGATCACGCCATCGTCACGGCACACCTCGGCAACGGCTGCTCCCTCGCCGCCGTGCGCAACGGCAAGAGCATGGACACGACGATGGGGCTCACGCCCCTCGACGGCGTGGTCATGGGCACGCGCAGCGGGTCCATCGACCCCTCCATCATCGCCCACATGAAGCGGGCCCTTCACCGGTCGGCCGACGACGTCATGGACGCCCTCAACAAGCGCTCCGGCCTGCTCGGCATCTCCGGGTTGAGCAACGACATGCGGACGCTGCAGGAGGCAGCGGATGCCGGGCACGAGCGCGCGGCCCTGGCCATCGAGAAGTTCTGCCACTCCGTCGCCAAGGCGGCGGCCGGCATGGTGGTGTCGCTCGGGCGCATCGACGCGCTCGTCTTCACCGGTGGCATCGGCGAGAACGCGGTGCGGGTCCGCGGGAAGATCGTCGAGTTGCTCGAGTTCCTCGGCCTCAAGCTCGACCCGGCCGCCAACGAGAGGCACGGCAGGGACGCCCAGGGGCGCATCACCACGGGCGGGCAGCCGTTGGCCGCCGTGATCGCGACCAACGAGGAGCTGATGATCGCGATGGACGCCGCCGAGATCATCGCCGGCAAGAAGAGCGCGGCGGCCTGACGGCCTCGCGAGTTCCAACCCTCACCGCCTGTCACTTCCGGGAATCATGGCCCATACCCTGCTCGTCGCCCCCGCCGGCCGCCAAGTCGGACTGACCACCGCCTGCCTGGGACTGGTGCGCGCCCTGGATCGCCAGGGCGTGCGCGTCGCGTTCGCGAAGCCCATCGCCGCCCGCGGCGAGGATCGCTCCGTCGCCCTGATGCGGCTGGGCGCCAACCTCGACCCTCCCGAGCCCATCGCTCCGGGCGACGCCGAAGATCTGCTGTCGACGGGCGACGACCAGACGCTGATGGAACGGGTGGTCGAGCTGTGCAGCCGCGCCGCCGAGGGCGCCGACGTGCTGGTGGTGGAGGGCATGTGGCCCGAGCCGGGGATCGTCTACAGCACCCGGGTGAACGCTCTCATGCTGAAGGCGCTCGACGCCGACCTGGTGCTCGTCGCCTCTCCCCGGGGAGAGACGCCGGCGGAGCTGGCGAGCGCACTCGCCATCGCCGCCCGCGGGTTCGGAGGCCTCGCCGAGGGGAGGCCGGTGAGCTGCCTCGTGAACCGCGTCACCCCCCGCTCCCGGAGCGCTCCCGCCGGGGAGCTCCGCACTCACTGGGTCGACGCGGCGGTGGAGGAGGAGGAGCTGTCGGCGGAGGAGCTGCGCTCCTATGCCACCGCGGTGGAGGCCGAAGGGCTCCATCCCATCGGGATCGTCCCCTCCCACGGCGCCCTCGCCGCTCCGCGGGTGAAGGACCTGGCGGAGGCCCTCGGCGCCAAGGTGCTCCGCGCCGGCGACTACGAGCGCCGGCGGATCCGGAACGTGGCGCTGTGCGCCATGGCCGTTCCCGGCTCCATCAAGGTGTTCCACCCCGGGACGTTCCTCATCACCCCCGGCGACCGCAGCGACATCGTGGTCGCGGCCGCGCTCGCCGTCGTGAACGGCATGCCGCTCGCGGGCCTGCTCCTCACCGGCGGCGTCGAGCCAGAGGAGCACGTCTTCGCCATGTGCGAGCAGGCGCTCAAGACCGGCCTCCCGGTGCTGGCCGTGAAGCAGGGGAGCTACGCCGCGGCGAGCGCCGTCGCCGCCATGAACCTGCAGATCCCCACCGACGACGCCGAGCGGGTCGACCGGGTCATGACGGCCATCGCCGACCGGATCGACACCGCCTGGCTGAAGACGCTCTCCGTCCCCGGGCGACCGCAGCGCCTCTCCCCGCCGGCCTTCCGACACCGGCTGGTGGAAGCGGCGCGGAGCGCGAACAAGCGCATCGTGCTCCCCGAGGGCACCGAGCCGCGCACCGTCGTCGCCGCCAGCATCGTCCAGGAGCGCGGCATCGCGCGCTGCGTGCTGCTCGGCAACCCGGAGGAGGTCGCGGAGGTGGCGAAGAGGCAGGGCGTGACCCTGCCCCCGTCGATCGAGATCGTCGACCCGGCCAAGGTGGCCTCGCGGTACGTGGAGCCGCTCGTCGAGCGCCGCAAGGACAAGGGCATGACCCCGGAGATCGCGGCCGGAGAGCTCGGGGACAGCATCATGGTCGGCACCATGATGATGGCCCTCGACGAGGCGGACGGCCTGGTATCGGGCGCCGTCCACACCACCGCTCACACCATCCGGCCGGCGCTCCAGATCATCCGCACCGTGCCCGGCTGCAACCTGGTCTCGAGCGTCTTCTTCATGTGCCTGCCGGAGCAGGTCCTGGTGTTCGGGGACTGCGCCGTGAACCCGAACCCCACCGCCGAGCAGCTCGCGGACATCGCCATCCAGAGCGCGGACTCCGCCAGGGCCTTCGGCATCGAGCCGCGGGTGGCCATGCTCTCCTACTCGACCGGCGCGAGCGGCGCGGGGGAGGACGTGGAGAAGGTCCGCCGCGCCACCGATCTCGCGAAGAAGGTGCGGCCGGACCTGCTCGTCGACGGCCCCCTCCAGTACGACGCAGCCGTCATGCCGGACGTGGCGCGGCAGAAGGCTCCCAAGTCCCCGGTGGCCGGCAAGGCGACCGTCTTCATCTTCCCCGACCTGAACTCGGGGAACGTCACCTACAAGGCCGTCCAGCGCAGCGCCAACGTGGTGAGCATGGGCCCCATGCTCCAGGGGCTCGCGAAGCCGGTGAACGACCTGAGCCGGGGCTGCCTCGTCGAGGACATCGTCTTCACCATCACCCTCACCGCCATCCAAGCGCAGCAGGCCGCGGCGCGCCGAAAGGGGTAGCGCGGCGCTCGAGCGCCCGCCGCCCGGGAGAGCGGCCCTCCTCTCGTGGAAGCGCGCGCGCCCGTCGTACAATGAGGCGGTGAAGCGCCTGCGGGCCCTCCTCCTTCACGCCCTCACGCTCTGGGTGCTCTGCGCCGCGGTGGAGGGGGTGGCGCGCCTCCTCTCCTCCGAGAACGTCGCACTGGCGGTGAGCGCCGCCACCGCCCCCCTCCTCGCCGCCATGGTGTTCTCGGTGTACTTCGGGCGCTTCGGCCCCTCCTCCCCGGTCGGCACCGCCCTCGGTGCCACCGCGGTGGTGGCGGCGCTCGACATGGGGCGCAGCCTCGTCCTCCGCGGGGACCTCTCGGCCTTCCAAAGCCCCCTCGCGACCTGGTTGCCCCTCGCGCTCGTCTTCGCGCAGGTGCTCGCGAGCGCGATCGTCGCCCGGCGCCGCCAGCCGCCGAGTGGGTAGCGCTCGACTCGCACTCACTCCTTGCCCCCGGAAAGGCGCTCTCGCCTGGAGCCAAGAGACGGAAGAGACGGGGCCGGGAACGCGAGGATCGCCGGGGCGATCCTGGGCGCCTGCGCCTGCCTCTTCCCTCCGAGCGCCCGGGCCGGCGACATTCCTCCTCCCTTCTCCTGGGAGGAGGCCGGTGGGCTGCAGCGGCTGTTCCTGCAGCTTCCCTTCGAGGCGCCGTCCGTCGCGGCCCCCCGGACCTTCGAGGGCGAGGTCCGGCTCATCTACTCGAACACCATCCTGGTGGAGGCCGGACCCCGCGCGGCCATCGACGTCGACCTGGAGTCGGCCTTCGTGACGGGGTTCCTGCGCTACGGCATCGCCCCCGGCCTGGAGGTGGAACTCGCCCTCCCTATGACGCTCGACTACGGCGGCTTCCTCGACGGCCCCATCGAAGCGGTGGAGGGACTCTTCAACGCCGCCAACCCGGCGCGCAAGACCCGCCCTCGCGGCCTCACCCGCTTCGACGTGAGCTACCTCGGCAAGCCGGTCCGGGTGGACGGCGCGGAGGCGGGGGTTGGAGACGCGTGGCTGGGCCTCAAGAACCTCCTCCTCGACGCCCAGGGGCCTTGGCCCGCCCTGGCCCTGCGGGCCGCCCTGAAGCTCCCCACCGGCCGCTATCCCTTCGGGAGCGGCGAGGTGGACGTCGGGGGGAGCGCCTTTGCGGGCTGGACCCTCCACTGGCTCGCGGTGCGGCTGCAGGTCGACGCGGAGGTGCCGACCGCGAACCTTCGTGCCGTGGGCATCCCGACGCAGCCCTACGGTTCGCTTCACCTCGGGTTCACGGCGCTCCCCTGGGACTCCCTCGCCTTCCAGCTGCAGGTCACCGCCAGCACCTCCCCCCTCAAGGACACCTGGCTCTATGACATCGACGCCGGGGTGCGCTACCTGCTGCTGGGGGTGTCGGTGGCGCTCTCGAGGTCGACCTGGCTCGACGTCGGCCTCGAGGAGAACGTGTGGAGCCCGAATCGCGGCCTCGACTTCGCCATCTTCCTTGCCACGAAGGGGCGGCTCTGACAGGGGCAGGGTGCGGACCGGGCGGGGGCGGCAAGATCGCCGAGGTGAGCGACGCGCATCCGCGCCAGGCAGGAGCCGGGCCCGCACGAGCGGGCGGGCGGCGCTCGAGCCCTCCTCGGCCCGGGACGCCCTCCGAGATCGCCGAGCGGGAACCGGCGAGGGCGGGGCGCCCGGCGCGGGGGTGGCGCGCCCTTCCCGCCGTCGCCGCGCTCGCCGCGGCGGGGTGCGCGCCGGGCTCCCCGGCCACCGTCTACCCGGCGCCCGTCACCCCGGGCTGGGCGGCGGGCTCGGTGGCCCAGTGGGTGGACCCGTTCATCGGCACCCACGGCGACGGCAACACCTTCCCGGGCGCAACGGTGCCGTGGGGGATGGTGGCGCCGAGCCCGCACACGCGGCGGCCGTCGGCGGCCGACTACCTGAACGGTCTCCCCATCCCCGCCGGCGGCTACGTCGACGACGACGCGGAGATCCACGGCTTCGGGCTCACGCACCTCTCGGGGGTGGGCTGCCCCGACCTCGGGGCCCCGGTGGTGGCGGCGAGCGCCGCGGACATCGCCACCACCTACGACGCCTACGGCGCCGCGCGCGAGAACGAGCGCGCCTGGCCCGGCTACTACTCCGTCGACCTCATCGAGCCCGGCGTGCGGGTGGAGCTCACCGCCTCCCCGCGGGTGGCGGCGCTGCGGTTCTCCGCCGGCCGGGGCGGCCTGAGCGTCATGATCGACGCGGCGCACTCGCTCTCCTGGCTCCCGCCGAGCGGGCAGGTCCACCTCGTGTCGAACCGGGAGGTGGAGGGACAGGTGGAGACGGGCCAGTTCTGCTTCCAGTCCAACCGGCAGACCGTCTACTTCGTGGCGCGCTTCGCCCGGCCCGCCGCCGCCTTCGGCACCTGGCAGGACGGCGTGCCGGGGACGGCGGCCGACGCCACCGGAGCGGTGGGGGCCTGGTTCCGGTTCGACGTCGGGGCCGACCCCTCCCTGGAGATGCAGGTCGGCGTCTCCTACGTGAGCGTAGCCGGCGCGCGGGCCAACCTCGACGCCGAGGGCGGCTCGAACAGCTTCGACGAGCTGCGCCTCGCGGCGCAGGCCTCCTGGAATGCGGCGCTGGCGCGGATCCAGGTCGAGGGTGGCGCGGAGGCAGACCGCGTGACCTTCTACACCGCGCTCTACCATTCGCTCCTGCACCCGAGCCTGGCGAGCGACGTCGACGGCTCCTACCGCCGGTTCGGCGGGGGGACCGGCTCCGACCCCTCGCACCCTCGCTATCACGTGTTCTCGATGTGGGACACCTGGCGCGGCGTGCACCCCCTGCTCACGCTCCTCTATCCCGAGCGCCAGGCCGAGATGCTCCGCTCCCTGCTCCGGATGACGCTCGAGGCGGGCGTCCCTCCCAAGTGGGAGCTGTGCGGCTCGGAGGTGCAGATGATGGTCGGGGATCCCGCCGACATCGTCCTCGCGGACGCCGTCGCCCGCATCGGCCCGCTGCCCTCGGACCTGGCCTCGCTGGCGAGGCAGGCGTGGCCGCTCGTAGAGGCGGCCGCGCTCGACACCACCTCCTCGCCGCCGCACCGGCCGGGGAACGCCTCCTACCGGTCGCTCGGCTACGTCCCCATCGAGGAGGGCGTCACCGTGTGGGGCCCGGTGTCCACCACTCTGGAGTACGCCCTCGACGACTACGCGCTCGCGAGCCTCGGCTCCTCCCTGGGAGTGGAGGTGGACCCCTCGCTCCCGGCGCAGTCCTCGAGCTGGACGACGCTCGTCGACCCGTCGACGGAGCTCTTCCGCCCCCGGCACCAGGACGGCACCTGGTACGCCCCCTTCGACCCGGACGCGCTCGAGGGCTCGGCGCCGCTCCGCCGGGACGCGGGCGGCCCGGGGTTCGTGGAGGGCACCGCCTGGCAGTATGCCTTCTACGCCCCGCACGCCGTCCTGGCTCAGGCGGCCGCCACCGGAGGCCCGTCCGCCTACGTGGCGCGCCTTCAGGGCCTGTTCGCGAGCGGGCGCTTCGCGACCTGGAACGAGCCGGACATGGCGTTCCCTTACATCTTCACGCTCTTCCCCGGGGAGGGTTGGCGGACGGCCGCGGCGGTCCGGGACGCGCGATGGGCGTTCGACGCGGGGCACGGCGGGCTGCCCGGCAACGACGACGCCGGCGCCATGTCGGCCTGGTTCGTGTTCTCCGCGCTGGGCTTCTTCCCCGACGTGCCGGCGTCGGGCGACTACGCGCTCGGCACGCCGCTTTTCGAGCGCGCCACGCTGGCGCTGCCGGGCGCCTCCTTCGTCATCGAGGCCCCGCACCCCACGCCCGCCCGTGTCTTCGTGAGGCGGGCGCGGATCGGCACCCGACAGATCGGCCAGCGGCTCGCCCAGTCCGACCTGCTGGCGGGCGGCACCCTGCGGATCGAGCTCTCCGAAACCCCCTGAGGCGAGGGGCGGGCTCAGGCGCTGCGCGCTCGCGCCGGCTTCTCTTCGAGCCCGCGCTCGATGGCCTCGGCGAGGGTGCGGAGCGTCCTCACGCGCGCCCACGGCTTGTCGTTCGCCTCGACGATGGTCCAGGGCGCGTGGCGGGTGCTCGTGTTCGCGATCATGTCAGCCACCGCCAGCCGGTAGAGGTCCCACTTCTCCCGGTTCCGCCAGTCCTCCTCGGTGATCTTGTATCGCTTGAATGCCAGGCGCTGGCGCTCCCGGAAGCGGCGCAGTTGCTCCTCCCGGGAGATGTGGAGCCAGAACTTCACCACGATGGTGCCGAAGTGGCCGAGCGAGAGCTCGAACTCGTTGATCTCTTGGTAGGCGCGGCGCCACTCCGCCTCGGTGCAGAACCCCTCCACGCGCTCCACCAGCACCCGCCCGTACCAGGAGCGGTCGAAGATGGCGAAGTGGCCGGCCTTGGGGATCCGGCTCCAGAAGCGCCATAGGTAGTGGTGCCTCGCGTCCTCGCCGGCTGGAGCGGCGATGGGGATGACCGAGTAGCCTCGCGGGTCGAGGGCTCCGATGACCCGCTTGATGTTCCCGCCCTTGCCGGCCGCGTCCCAGCCCTCGTAGACCACCACCACCGGGCGGCGGCGCTCGTAGCACGCGAACTCGAGCTCGCGCAGGCGAGCCTGGTACTTCTTCACCTCCCTCTGGTAGCGCCCAGGCGCCAGCCGGGGCGACAGGTCGACGGCGTCGAGGATGGGGGTGTGGAGCTTGCGGGCCGCGCGCAACTCGGCCTTGCGCGCCTCGGGGCCTGGGGGATGGGAGGTGGCCGGGCGGGCGGGCGGGAGGGCCGAGACCGCCGCCTCCATGGCGCGGCCGACCTCGTCGAGCACCTTGAGGCGGCGGTAGTACTTGTCGGTCGCCTCCACCACCACCCAGGGGGCCTGGGCGGTGTTCGTCCGCTCCAGCATCTCCTCGGCGGCCTCGAAGTAGGCGGGGTAGCGCCGGTGGGCCTTCCAGTCTTGCTTGGTGATGCGCCAGCGGTCGAACTTGCTCTGCTCGATCTTCTTGAACCTCCGCCGCTGCTCGTCGGCGGAGATGTGGAGCCAGAACTTGACCACCAGGGCGCCGTCGTCCGCCATCTCGCGCTCGAACGCGTTGATCTCCGCGTAGGCCTGCTGCCAGACCGAGCGCGGGGCGTCTCCCTCGACCCGGTCGACGAGGACGCGGTGGTACCAGGAGCGATCGAAGATTGCGATCTCGCCCCGTGCGGGGGCGCGGATCCAGAAGCGCCACAGGAAGGGGCGCAGCGCCTCCTCGGGCGTCGGGGCGTGGGTGGCGTGCACCTTGTAGCCCCGCGGGTCGAGGCGGCCGACGAGCTTCTCGATGGTGTCGCCCTTGCCAGCCGCGTCCCACCCCTCGATCACGATCACGGTAGGGGCGCGGGCCTGGTACACCCGGCGCTGGAGCTGCTCCAGGCGGTCGCGCGACGCCCGGAAGGCCTTCTCGTAGGCCTGCCGGTCGACGGACCGCCCCAGGTCGACCATCTCCAGCATGAATCCCTCCGCTCTCTCGCGAGGAGACCACGAGTCGGGAGGAGGGTCGAAAAATCGGTCGGCGCCGGCTCGCGCGGGGCGCTATCCCGGCGCGGCCGGGAGGTCGGCCTCGAAGGAGACGTTCCAGCCCGGGCGGTCTCGCACCGCGATGGACCCGCCGTGCGCCTCGGCCACCAGGCGGCACAGGTAGAGGCCGAGTCCGGCGTTGCGCCAGTCGCGCCGCCCCTGGCTCACGTGTTTCTCGAAGATGTAGGCCCGCGCCTCCTCCGGGACCGGCGGACCGGTGTTGCGCACGGCGATGCGGAGGCCGGCGTCGAGGGGCTCCGCCGAGAGCTCGATCCGGTCGCCCTCCCCCACGTGCCGGATGGCGTTCGAGAGGAGGTTGTCGATCATGCGCCGGACGAGGGGCCCGTCGAGCGAGGCCCGGGCTTCCGGTGCCCTGACCTCGAGCCGGACGGCGCTCCCCGCCCGCGCCTCCGCCGCCCGGACGGCGCTCACCAGGAGCGGCTTCACCTCCACCGGCGCGGCCTCCGCCGCCAGCCCCTCCTCCAGGCGGGAGACGACGAGCAGGTCCCCGATCATCTCCGAGAGGCGCTCGGTCTCCTCGCGCGCGATCTGGAGCGCCTCCGCCGCCTCCGGGAGCTCCACCGCCGGCCCGAGCGCCTCCAGGCTCAGCCCCACGGTGGCCACCGGGTTCCGCAGGTCGTGGACGATGAGCTGGGTGAGGGTCTGCGCCTGGGCCTGCGCCCGGCGGAGGGCCTCCTCGGCCCGCTGGAGCTCGTCGCGGTGCCTCCGGATCACCTTGCCGCTGTAGGCCTCGACGGCGGTCCGCGCCGCCAGGTCCACCAGGCGCGCGCCGGCCCAGGTGACGGCGAGCGAGAAGGCCACCAGGGTGACGAGGATCTGGCTCGCGGAGCTCACCGGCATCTCCGAGCGGGCGGCGAGGAGCGCCAGGTACGCGCAGCAGGTGAAGGCGAGCAGGCCCACCGCCCTGCGCGGAAGCGTCAGGGCGGCGAAGAGCAGCATGAGCTCGAACACCCCCATGAAGTAGACCGTCCCGGTCTCGGCATCCGGCCGCCCGGCGGCGCGCCACGCCCCGATGAAGACGGCAGCGAAGTCGGAGAGGGCCCCGGCGTAGAGGGCGGCCTGCATCGACCGGCGCCGCAAGAGGAACCACAGGACCCCCACCGCCACGAGGATGTGGACGAGGTTGATGCCGATGCCGACCGGCATCGGAGCCTCGCGGTAGCGGACCCACGCGTAGGCGTAGAGGGCGAGCGTCACGATGCGCAGGGCGACCCGGAACCAGGCGAGGACGAGCCCGTTCGCGAGGCGCACGTCGACGACGTTCCGCCGGATGTACTCCGCCAGCTCGGCGCGGTCGGAGTCCGGCGACGGGCCCGCCGCGGCCGCCTTCTCCTCTCCCCGGGTCTCGCGCGCCGGGCTCACCGCGAGCAATGTAGCGCGAACCGGGCGGGGCGTCCCGGGGTCGGGTTGACCACGGACCGGAGGTGCGGCAGGTTGAGCGGCATGGCGTTGCCGCTGGGGACGCGCGTGTGCGTGGTCGACGACGACCCGGCCTTCCGCCGGACCCTGGAGGGGTTCCTGCGCGCTGCCGGGCTCGAGGTGGAGACCTTCGGCTCGCCCGGCGAGTTCCTCGCCCGCCCCTCCGGGCCGGCCACCGCCTGCCTGGTCCTCGACCTGCAGATGCCGGGGATGAGCGGCCTCGAGCTCCAGGAGGCGCTCGCCGGGGCGGCGGCGACCCTGCCCATCGTCTTCGTGAGCGGCACCGCCGACGTGCGTTCGAGCGTGAAGGCGATGCGCTCGGGCGCCGCCGACTTCCTGGAAAAGCCCTTCGACGGGGCCGAGCTCCTGCAGGCCATCGAGCGCGCGGTGGCGCGTGGAGCGGCGGAGCGCGCCGAGCGCCAGTCGCGGGCGGAGGGCCGCTCCCTCCTCGAGCGCCTCACCCCGAGGGAGCGCCAGGTCTGCGACCTCGTCGCCCAGGGGCTGCTCAACAAGCAGATCGCCGCCCTGATGGGGACGAGCGAGCACACCGTCAAGGTGCACCGGGCCCACGCGCTCCAGAAGCTCGGGGCGAACTCGGTCCCGGACCTGGTCCGCCTCCTCGATCGCTCCCGGTGACCGCCCTCGCGGCCCATCACCGACCGGGACGCCGCAGCCGGCGGCGCGCCTCCTCGACCGCGGGGCGCGCGTGACAGCCGTCCAGGTGATCGTCGACGAGCCCCATCGCCTGCATGAAGGCGTAGGCGGTGGTCGGCCCCACGAACTTCCACCCGCGCCGCTTCAGGTCCTTCGACAGGGCCTGCGCCTCGGGCGAGGTCTTGAGCGCCCGGAGGACCGCCCAGGTGACGCGGCGCGGACGCGAGCCCGGGGCGGGCTCGAATCGCCAGAAGTAGGCGGCGAGCGACCCGAACTCCCCGACGACCTCGAGCGCGCCGCGGGCGTTCTCGATGGCGGCCTCGATCTTCCCGCGGTGCCGGACGATGGAAGGGTCCGAGAGGAGGCGGGCCACGTCCCTCGCCCCGAAGCGCGCCACCGCCCGCGGATCGAACCCGGCGAAGGCGCGCCGGAAGGACTCGCGCTTGCGGAGGATGGTGAGCCAGGAGAGCCCCGACTGGAACCCCTCCAGGCAGATCTTCTCGAATAGGCGCCGGTCGTCGGTGACCGGGAAGCCCCACTCCCGGTCGTGGTAGGCCCGGTACTCCTCCGGGTCGACCCCCCAGAAGCACCTTCGCTTCCCGTCCTCGCCGCGCACCAGCCCGGTCTTCCGCTCGCCCACCGCACACCTCCGGCGCGCCGATGATAGCGGCCCGTTGCGGTGACGGCACGCGCTGGCGCATCATGTCCCCCCTCGCTCGAGGAGGCACGCATGGACGCCCAGAAGTTGAACGCCGAGCTGGAGAAGCACCTGCGGGTCGGGACCTTTCCGGTGGGGATCCGGTCGCTGCGCGCCGGCGAGCCACTTCCCTCCAAGGCGAAGCGCCCGCACAAGCAACTCGGCATGAAGGTCGCCATCTGCCAGTCCATCGGCCTCGCGCGCCGCTACGGCTGGACCCTCGCCTTCGACGGCGAGGATCTCTCCTGCCCCATCGCCAAGGCGGTCTTCGGCTTCGAGGAGCGGAACGACTACTACGCCTCCGGCGCGCTCGCCGACGGCATGTACGCCTCCTGCCGCGAGGCCGGCGCGCGCTTCGAGGACGCGCTCGCCAAGTACCAGCCGCACGAGGTCGCCTACGTGGTCGTCGGCCCGCTCGGCCGCATCGACTTCGAGCCGGAGACGGTGCTGGTGTACGGAAACTCGGCCCAGGTGCTGCGCCTCCTCAACGCCTGCCTCTTCGAGAAGGGGGGAAGCCTGAAGGCCGAGTTCTCCGGGCGGGGCGACTGCTCCGACATCGTCATCCGCACCGGCAAGACCGGCGAGCCGCAAGTGATCCTGCCGTGCTACGGCGACCGGATCTTCGGCCTGACCGCCGACGACGAGATGGCCTTCACTTTCCCCTTCGCCATGGCGGAGAAGGTGGTGAAGGGGCTCGAGGGCACGCACGCCGGCGGCGTCCGCTACCCGGTCCCGGTGTTCCTGCGCTTCCAGGCGGAGTTCCCGAAGTCGTACCAGGAGCTCGAGCGCCTCTGGAACGAGGCGAAGGAGCCCTGAGCCAGCCGGGCCGGCCGGCCCCCCGCTCCCCTCGCTCTCCCCGCTAGCCGGCCCGCCTCGCCTTCGAGCGGCCGGCCGGCCCGACGGCTGCCGGCAGCGCGGCCAGCTCGGGAGGACCCTGCTCCCCGGCGAGGAGCGCGGCGAGCCACACCGAGGCCAGCACCGACACCGGGATGAGCTGGCGGTGCACGGTCCCCTGGTTGAGCGTGTACTCCGGGAAGAGCCACAGCGAGGTCACCCCGGCCTGCAGCAGCAGCACGGCGACCGCGCCGAGCGCCCAGGCGAGCCGCCGCCCGACGATCTCGCGCAGCCGCAGGGCGACGGCGACCGGCAGGACCCAGTAGAGGATCCCGGCGCTCCCGGAGCTGAAGACGGCCCAGAGGAACGGCGGGAGGGCGGCGGCGGCGCTGACCCCGGGCCCTGCGCCCGGCACCGTCGCGGGGGGCGCCGCGGCCGCTTTGTGGACCGCCATGCGGAGGAAGGGAAAGGCGCCCTCCACCCCCACCGAGGCCACCCGGGCGCCGACGACGAGGAGGTAGGGCAGGCAGAGCAGTCCCAGCCGGGCGAGGAGCCTGCGGTCGGAGCGACGCGACTCCCAGGCGACCTGGAGGACGAGCACCAGGCCCACGGCGCCGGCAACGAGTTCCCCCTCGCGCTTCACCATGGCGGCGGCGAGGAGGAGGAGGAGGGCCCGCTCCGCGTCTGCGCCCCTCCCCTCGAGCCCGAACTCGAGGAAGAAGAAGAAGGCGGCGCCGAGGTAGAGAGCGAGCGTCGCGTCCGCGTAGGTGGTGGTGCAGTGGTAGACGAAGAGCGGCAGCGAGAGCGCGGCGAAGGCGGCCGCCCACCCGCGCTCGGGCCGCCCCCGCGACGAGGCGAGCGCCACCGCCAGCGCCAGGAAGGCGACGAGGCTCACCAGGATCGCCCCGTTCACGTGAAAGTGGTCGACGGCGCCGGTGAGCCTCCATCCCAGGGAGGGGACGTAGCTCGGCACCGGCCCGGCCATGGTGAGCACCTCACGCGCCTCCGGCCCGAAGACGTCCCGGAAGGCGAGGACGGGAGCGAAGGCGCGGACCCGGAAGCCGTCGTCGGTCTGCGTGGGCGTGTTCACCCCCTGGAGCACGACCACCGCCGTCGTCGCCCCCACGTAGGCGGCGAGGAGCGCGAAGAGCCAAGCCGGGCGCGGGAGCCAGCGCCCGCCCGGGGGCGGGACCGAGGCCGCGGGCGCCGGGCCCCCGCGCCGGAGGAGCGCCCGGAGGGCGAGCGCCGCCACCGGCAGCGCCAGGACCGCGAGCGCGGTGGCGGCGGTATAGCGGACCCCGGCGAGGAAGCGCAGCGCGAAGGACCCCATCGCGAAGCCGCCTGTCCCGGCGAACCAGGAGAGGGGGAGGTCAACGGCCCACCGACCGGTGCGCAGGCGCAGGGCCGAGAGGAGCGAGAGCCCGCTCCCGAGGAGCAGGGCGACGGCGAGGAGGAAGCTCATCGGCGACGGGCGATGTAGGCGTTGTCGCTCACCTCGGCGACCCTGGAGAAACCGTCGGGAAGCGGCCGGTCGGCGTCGATGGAGACGATGGCGTCCACCTCGTCCGGCCGGAGCCGGTCGACCCCGGCGAGGCCAACGTACTCCCGCTCCCCAGGCCGGATCGTCACGCAGCGCCTCGGGGCCAGGTTGAAGCAGAGGGCCTCGGGGGCAAACCAGTCGGGCCCGTGCCCCTCCACGGCCACCCGGTCGTCGGGGCGCAGGGTGGCGCGCGCCAGCGCCGCTAGAGCTCCCAGCTTGGGGGCGTAGGCGTAGTTCTCCCGGATCCGGGCCTCGGGGTCGAGGTGCACCGACAGGGGAGCGGCGCGGGCGAGCTTGCCGAGGAAGAGCAGGTCCGCCGGCGCGGCCACGACGAGCGCGGCGAGGGCGAGCGCCGGCGCCGGCGGCGATCGCCTGCGGGCGAGGAGGTAGCCGAGGGCCAGGATCCCGGCGAGGACCAGGAAGGCCGCCCCCAGGCGGTCGTAGAGAAAGCTCCCCTCCGCGTAGCTCCAGTAGGGAGGCTCGAGGATGTTGACGGTGGTGTACCCGATGGGCAGGGGCGCGAAGAAGACGGCGCGGTCGAGCGCCTCCCGGAGCGACGCCCGATCGGAGGGCGAGGGGCGGTAGCGCAGCCGGGTGATGATGAAGCGCCCCGAGCCCTCGAGGAGCAGGTAGGGGATGCCCGTCCGGCTCCAGTGGGCGGTCGAGAGGAGGTCGAGGTCGAGGCGCCCCCGGCCGGGCGGCACCCGGACGTATCGGTAGGGCGGGCCGCGATGGTCGGGCAGGGAGCGGGCCGACGCATCGACGGTGAGGAAGGTGAGCAGCAGGATCCCCGACGCCTGGTACTCGATCTCGAGCTCCTCCGCGCCCTGGAGGGCGAGGAGGAGGATGCTCGCCGTCTCGACGCCGACCTCGAGACCGAGGCTGGAGGTGGCGAGGGGCACGTTGCTCTTCGCGGCGCCGGCGAGGGCCTGGACCGGGACCTCGCGCAACGGCGGAGACTCCGCCCGAGCGGGCGGCGCCGCGAAGGCAAGCATTGCCACCGCCGCCGCGGCGAGCAGGCGGCGCCCGGCGGCGAGCCATGCGTGGGGGGGCGCCTCGGCGTGCATGGGTCGCGACCGAGGACACCACAAGGGCCGCCCCTTGTCACGCCGCTCGCCGCGCGCCCCGCGGCCACCTTCTCTGCGGGTCGAGGGGAGCCGCTCGGCCTCGTTTGCCACGGGCGGCTCCACCTGCTACAGCTGCGGCGCCTCGAAAGGAGCACCATGCCCGGGGAGTGGCCCGCCTACCAGGTCGTCGGGGCGTTCTTCGCGCTCGTGGTCTCGGCGGGGATCGGCCTGAAGGTCCTCGTCTCCCTCGCCAGGAAGACCATCGTGCGCCGCCACGTGGTCGTCGAGGGCTGGCTCCCGCTCGCGCCGGAGCTCGCCCGGCGGGGCGTCGAGGCTCCCGAGGTGATCGCGGCCCTGCTCGCGAGCTACGACCTCGCGCTCGAGCGGCCCGAGAAGGTGACCGCCCGGCTCCCGGCCGCGGTGGCGACCGTCTCCGACGCCCTGCAGATCCAGCTCCTCGAGATCGCGCGTCCGCTCGTGGCGCGCGCCTGGGACGAGGCGGGCGCGAGCGCCCTGCTCGACGAGCTGCGGAGCCTGCGGCCCCGGCTCGAGGGGCTGCCGGGGGTGGTGAGGGTGGGCCCGCTCTGGCCCGACGACGCGGGGACTCTGAGCCGCCTCGTCTCCCACTACGCCTCGATGGTCGCCCTTCCCCTGCCCGGCAAGAGGAGCGGGCCCGGGAAGCGTCGGGGCTAAGCTAGTCTCTAGCGCGGGGGCCGCCACTTCCTGAGCTTCGGCTGCAGCGAGCGGCGCTCGGAGACGTTCCCGGCGCTGTCGGCGAGGACCCGCTGGATGTGCTCCCATTCCGTCCGCGAGCGACGGGGTGGCGATCTCCCCCGGGCCCCGGGCTGCGCGGCGAACGCCGCCAGGACGATGAAGACGGCTGCGAGGCCACCAGCATCCCGCGCAGGTGGATCTGCATCATCGCCTCGTGCTTGCGGGCGCCGAACGGCGCTCCTGGAGCGGGAGCAGCGCGGCGGAGGCGAGCACGCTGAAGGCGAGCTGGATCCACGTCCACCGCGCCGGAAGGAGGATGGCGGCCAGGGCCACGTAGAGGGCGGAGAAGGGGTTGAAGGGGCCGCCGGAGAGGTGGAGGAGCGCGCTCAAGACGCCGGTGTCGAGGGGCATGACCGCGGCGAGGGCCCGGCCGGAAACCGCGAGCCTCCGCCGCAGCCAGGCATGGAGCCCGGCGTTGAAGGCGACCTCGAGCCCCACCAGCCCGAGGAGCGCGCCGACCGGCAGCGAGACGACGCCGGCGGCATGCACCCAGAGGACGGCGGCGGTCTGGACGAGGATGGCCCCCCATTGAAGCCAGCCACTCGAGCTTGATGCGCCCGGGCTCCGACACCAGGCTCGCGGCCCGCGACGCGGAGCGCCCTTCGGCCCGGCGGAGGTCTTTCATCGACGCTCGCAAGGGGCTCACCCCGCATCCAGGCGCGGGACTACCTCCATCCTGCCTGCCGGAAGACCTCATGGCACTCCTCGCTCTTCAGGAAGGCGACGAAGGCGAGGGCGAGGTCGCGCCTTG
>Ga0335081_10000914_pt1 | contig 47264 bp, 38 predicted proteins | sample Lox_Sample_35_FD_206713 | JGI IMG/M metagenome (GOLD analysis project Ga0335081, IMG submission 206713) | Soil microbial communities from Loxahatchee National Wildlife Refuge, Florida, United States - Lox_Sample_3.5 | ecosystem: Environmental > Terrestrial > Soil > Wetlands | place: USA... | reverse complement strand
CTGCTTGAGCATGTTGGTGTTGGCGGTGATGCCGCCGACCAGAAAACCTGTAATCCCATGTTCGGCCGGCGTCGTGCTGGTGAACATCGTGCTGTAGACGCGCGGACAGTTAGGAGCGTCTACCGTGCGTAATTTGCCATACGCGCCGTTTTTGATGATTTTTGCCAGATTGGGAAGGTCACCTTTCAATAGGAGAGGACGAATGACGTCCAACTCCATGCCGTTGACACCAACGACGATGACATGAGGCCGCGCTTTGGCGGGCGTCTGATTCTGGCTGAACAAAGGTAAAGACAAAAGCACGACTACAAGACTAAGAACCGGGACCCTTTGGGAAGTCATGGAAGAAGCACCTCAAACTGGAAGCGCATGCGAACAGATGCGTCGATTATACTCCTCGACCGGCCGGCAATTGAGAGGAGCGCGCGACCCGAAAAAGCATACCTGACCATTTCTCCGGCCCCTGGCCTCTCCCACACCTTTCTGTACCCAGATTCTTTATCCCGCAGAGCATCCTCAAAATCCTTCCGCGTGACCGGGCATTTTCCACCCTGCCTCCGCCGTCTCAAGTTCCGGTCGTCGCCGGGGGTAAAACGGCGGTAAAACCTTAGCCGAGCTACTGGGAAAACCCTCTGAAACCCCAGTAAAATGGCGCGCCCTGAGAGATTCGAACTCCCGACCTTCTGGTTCGTAGCCAGACGCTCTATCCAACTGAGCTAAGGGCGCGATCTTAGGCGGTGAGTGCGACTTCGATTATAACCAAGTTGCGCGCGCTTGATAAGGCGCTCGGTTCGAGGCTTGCTGCAACTCAGGGTTTCGGGAGGGGCCTGCGATGATAACGACCAGCACCTGCACTGCAAAACGAATCAGTCCCATGTTGGCGGCTGAGAGCATGGAAGAGACTCTGCTGTTTTATGAGAACGTGCTCGGATTCAAACCAGTCTTAAAGACGCCGGAGTACGTGATTGTGGAACGGGATGGGCAGTCCATCCACTTTCATCGGGCGGCTTCTGAAACAGTCATGCGCTGCGTCCGCGGCCATACGGAGATATACATTGAGGTTTCGGGCATTCAGGCCTTGTGGGAGCATGTGAAAGCGTTTAAGAATCGCTACCGGGTTCGCGATCTGTTTGAGCGGGAGTACGGAATGACCGAGTTCCATATTTCTGACCCAAATGAATGCTTGGTTCTTGTAGGAGAGCCTACGAGCAAGCGAAGCTGAAGCGGCCATGCCTTGTGCCTGCCCACAAAATCTCTGCTATAGTGCCTCGCTTGCGGAGAAGGCAAATGATCAACAAATGGCAACTGATCGTCGTGCTCGTGGTATTGCTTGGCTTTGCCGTTGCGCTGGCTGACACGCAGACTGCAACTCCAACTTTAGTGGTCCCGGATGCGGCGAAAGGCACGCCGCGTCAGCCATTCAACGTGAAGGCGGCCGTCGACGCGTATCTGGCCATGGTTCCGGCCGACAAGCGCGCCCGCTCGGATGCCTATTTTGAAGGTGGCTACTGGCTTCTGCTTTGGGACTTTGTTGTGTTGGCGATCGTGATGTGGCTGTTGCTACGCTGGCGAATTTCGGCAAAGATGCGCGATTTCGCCGATCGGATGACGCGCTTCAGGCCTCTGCAAACCTTGATTTATTCCGTGCAATTCATCTTGCTCGTCTGGATCGTAACGTTTCCGTGGACGGTTTATGAGAGCTACATCCGCGAGCACAAATACAATCTTCTCAATCAGACCTTTGGGCCGTGGATGCGCGATCAACTGGTCGCGCTCGCCGTCGAGCTTGTGCTGGGCGCACTTTTTCTGACGCTGCTATTCGGTCTGGTCCGCCGCCTGGGAAAAAGCTGGTGGATTTGGGGAGCCGTGCTCTCCGTGGTTTTCCTGGCCTTCGTCGAACTAATCACACCTGTCTTCCTGTTTCCGTTGTTCAATAAATTCACGCCGCTTGATGATCCCCGCGTCAAGGATCCCATTCTCAGCATGGCGCGGGCCAACGGGATCCCGGCGCAGGAAGTGTATGTTTATGACGCATCGCGGCAGTCGGACCGGGTGAGCGCCAACGTGAGCGGTTTTGCGGGAACGATGCGCATCTCTCTAAACGACAACTTGCTGAAGCGCTGCACTCTGCCGGAGATCGAGACCACGATGGGTCACGAAATGGGGCACTACGTCCTGAACCATATCTACAAGGGACTGGCGTTGAATGGAATTGTTTTCGTGATCGCATTTGCATTCGTCAGCTGGGGGATTAACGCCGCATTGGCGCGGTGGGGCCAGGCCTGGGGGATTCGCGGAGTAGGCGATGTTGCCGTACTGCCTTTGGCAGTACTGCTGTTCTCATTTTACTTTTTCCTGATGACCCCGGTCACAAACACGATCACACGCACCATGGAATACGAAGCCGATATGTACGGGTTGAATGCTGCGCGCCAACCCGACGGCGAAGCGGCGATCGACCTGAAGCTGGGTGAATATCGCAAGCTCGATCCCGGGCCAATTGAGGAGTTTATTTTCTTCGATCACCCAAGCGGCCGGACGAGAATCACTGCGGCTATGCGCTGGAAGGCGGAGAACTTGAATGATCTCCCGCCGATTGACCCGTCGACGAAATAGCAGAAGGGGTAACCTCGAGGTTGAAGTTACCCGGCTGGAAAGCCGCAATCGGCAAGGCATTTGCCGAATCCGGATTTTTCAACCGTAGTTCGGCAAGTATCGTGCTGTGACGCGACCCAAAGTAAAACTTTCCCCCGATGGGCAATTCCTACCGACAGCAGTGAAATAGCCGATCTTTATTTTCAACGGCTTGGGACTGGCCCCGGAGATGCTACCGATCAGGACAGACGAAGTGGCGCGCAACGGGGCGCTCTAGAGAATAACTTCGGCCAGAGGTTTTCTTGAGCGCCCCTTGCATTTTCCGGAAGTTTTTCTCACCTCACAACCCCGCGGCGAAGATTCCACGAATGATTCGTTATTACTGTGTGAGGACTAGTTTCTCTTGCAGGTCCAGGCCTGCCTTGCGAAGCAGGCCGGCAATGACAGGTTCTTTCAAGCGGGAAGCATCGAATTCGACGCGGATCACACGTGCTCCCTCGTCAAGCCTGATCCCTCGCACACCGTACACCTCGCGAACACTGTCGAGCGCGCGCATGGTTGCGTCGCTAAGCTTGGAAGCGTAGCGATAGGCGACATCAAATTGGGTCATCGGCCCTTCCTCCGCGTATTCAAGATACAACAATCGAGCATGTTCCGAGCTGAATCTAATATAGTTTTCAGGTTCATAGGTTCAAGACCCAACTGATGACCAAGTCTGAGGTGGCTTTAACAGATCCCGTTTGCGGCATGGCCGTCGATCCGGCAACAGCCAGAGCTTCGCAAGAACATGCGGGGAAGACTTACTATTTCTGCTGCGAAGGCTGTGCGGCGAAATTCCGGGCGAATCCTCAGGTTTATCTTCAATCTCCCGCAAGAACGATTGCCGCTCCTCACGCTGCGCCGCAAATGGTCCAGTTGAAGCCAGCGTCGCAGGCGAAGTCCGCCGCAGCTCCAGCACTCACCTACGTCTGCCCGATGTGCCCCGAGGTCAAGGAGGCAGCTCCGGGGCCGTGTCCCAAATGTGGCATGGCTCTCGAACCGGACTCGCCGCGTCCTGCGACGCGAGTGGAATACACCTGCCCGATGCACCCGGAAATAATTCGGCCAGGGCCGGGAACGTGCCCGATCTGTGGCATGGCGCTTGAGCCGCGTACCGTCCAGGCGCAGGAGGAAGAAAATCCGGAATTGCGCGACATGACGCGGCGGTTTTGGGTAAGTCTTGCAGTCACCGCGCCGCTGCTTGCGGTCGCCATGTTGGGGATGCTGCACTATCGCGTTCTTGTCGACCTGAACTTCAACGGAGTGCCAATCAATTTGGCGTGGGTGGAGTTGGTGCTGGCAACTCCGGTCGTGCTTTGGGGAGGATGGCCCTTTTTCCAACGTGGGTGGGCTTCGATCGTCAATCGCTCGACCAACATGTTCACGCTGATTGCGATGGGGACCGGGACAGCCTATGTGTACAGCGTGGTCGCCACGGTTTTCCCGCAGATTTTTCCGGCATCGTTTCGAGAAATGAATGGCTCGCCACCGGTTTATTTTGAGGCCGCGGCGGCAATCACGGCGCTGGTGCTGCTCGGGCAAGTACTGGAGCTGCGAGCGCGAAGCCGCACCGGCGCGGCGATCCGCGCTTTGCTGAATCTCAGTCCAAAGACTGCGCGCGTCATTCATGACGGTGACGAGCGGGATGTTCCGCTAGAACAAATCCGGGTTGGAGATCGCTTGCGTGTGCGCCCGGGAGAAAAGATACCAGTCGATGGCGTGGTTCTCGAAGGCATGAGCTCGGTGGACGAATCCATGATTACGGGCGAGTCAGTGCCGGTAAGAAAAGAGCAAGGCAGCCAGGTAATCGGCGCAACCGTCAACGGCACGGGCTCGTTCATCATGCGCGCCGAGCGAGTGGGCAGCGAAACGCTTCTGGCGCAGATTGTGCAACTGGTAAGCCAGGCGCAACGCAGCCGGGCGCCCATTCAGCGCCTGGCCGATCGCGTTTCCGCCTGGTTCGTGCCCATTGTCATTGCGATTGCAGTTCTTACATTTATCGTGTGGGCCTTGGTTGGACCACAGCCCCGCCTTGCCCATGCGCTGGTTAACGCGGTTGCGGTGCTGATCATTGCCTGCCCGTGCGCGCTGGGATTGGCCACACCTGTCGCCATTATGGTTGGTACTGGCCGCGGTGCAACAGCCGGTGTTTTGATCAAGAACGCTGAGGCCCTCGAAGTTCTGGAGAAAGTCGACACTCTCGTTGTCGATAAGACCGGCACGCTGACCGAAGGGAAACCCCGGGTCGTAGCAATCGTAGCGAGCGAGCCCGAAGAATACGAGTTGCTGAGCTTGGCGGCAAGCCTGGAGCGAAGCAGCGAGCATCCTTTAGCTGGGGCAATCTTCGAGGCTGCCAAAGAACGAAAATTGGAGTTGATCGAGCCGAAGAACTTCCAATCATTCTCCGGGCGTGGTGTGGTCGGAGAACTCGACGGTCAAAAAGTGCTCGTGGGCAGCGAACAATTTCTGGAGGAGATGCGGGTGCCCGTAGATTCGCTTCGGGCCAAGGTCGAAGAGCTCCAGGGAAAAGGCCGGACGGTCATTTTCGTGGCGAAATCCGGCCGCGTGCTGGGAGCGCTGGGCATCGCCGATCCGATCAAGCCTTCCGCAGCTCAAGCCGTACGTGAACTCAAGGCGCAAGGCATGCGGATCGTCATGCTTACCGGCGATCACCGCACCACGGCAGAAAGTGTTGCTCGCCAACTCGGGATCGATGAGTTCGAAGCCGGCGTTTTGCCGGAGCAGAAATCACAAGTGGTTGAACGGCTGCGAAAACAGGGGCGAATTGTGGCGATGGCGGGCGATGGCATTAATGACGCTCCGGCGCTCGCTCAAGCGGATGTCGGCATTGCGATGGGCACGGGCACGGATGTCGCCATCGAGAGTGGTGGCATAACTCTGGTCAAAGGCGATCTCGGGGGAATTGTGCGGGCGCGCAAACTAAGCCGCGCGACCATGCGAAATATACGACAGAATCTTTTCTTCGCGTTTATTTACAACACGCTTGGCGTGCCGGTTGCCGCGGGCGTGCTCTATCCCTTCTTCGGCATTTTGCTCAGCCCAATTCTGGCAGCAGCGGCGATGAGTTTTAGCTCAGTCTCAGTGATCACGAATTCACTGCGGCTGAGGAACGTCCGCCTGTAACCTCGGCCTCTCTGAGCCCCGGCTCGTTTCTGGCTACCGCCGCCAATTCCCAAATCGAAACCACCGCCACTGAATTATTCAATTTCCAGGTACGCGCCGGCGGATCAGTAGTTAAAATCCGTTCACTTCGTCTTTACTCGATAAGGTGATTTTCGTTGCGTGTTCTGGTCGTGGGCGGTGCGGGATACATTGGAAGTCATGCGGTGCGCGCTTTGCGCCGGCGCGGCCATGAAGCAGTGATTTACGACAACTTATCCGCCGGCCATGCCTTTCTCGCGCACGCCTTCGAATTAATCGTCGCCGACATTTCAGATTTGCCAAGACTCTCGAGGGTTCTGCAACGAGTCGACGCTGTCATGCACTTCGCCGCTTACGCCTGCGTGGGCGAATCGATCACCCAGCCTCGAAAATATTTTCACAACAATGTTGAAGCCGGGCTTTCATTACTGCATGCCGTGCTCGACTCTCCCGTGCGCAGGTTTATCTTCTCGTCATCCTGTTCGGTTTACGGTGTCACGGCGCAAGTGCCCATCAACGAGAACGCGCCACGATTACCAATAAATCCCTATGGCGCAACCAAGTTGACTTTTGAACATGCGCTCGAAGCTTATGATCGCGCCTATGGCCTGCGTTTCGTCTCGTTGCGCTACTTTAACGCGGCAGGAGCAGATGAAAGCGGCGAGATCGGGGAATTGCACAAGCCTGAGACTCATCTGATTCCCTCAGCGTTTGAAGCTATTTCAGGCAATCGTCGCGCGCTCGAAATATATGGAGGCGACTATGCCACGCGTGACGGCACCTGCGTGCGAGACTACATACACGTCAACGATTTAGCGGAAGCACATGCTCTGGGGCTTGAATACCTCGGCTCGGGTCCATCAATTTCTCTTAACCTGGGCACCGGTCAGGGACATTCCGTGCTTGAAATCCTGACCACGATCGAGCAACACACAGGGCAGAAAACCCCTTTGCGGCTCGCGCCTCGTCGACCGGGAGATCCGGCAGAATTGGTTGCCGACCCGAGGCGCGCACACGAGATTCTCGGCTGGAAGGCCACGCGATCGCTAGCCGAGATCGTTTCTACCGCCTGGAATTGGCACCAGCGGCGGCGTTGGAACCGAGGAACACGAACGGCTGCATAGGGCTCTGGAAAGGGCAAGGCGCTGCCGACCCAACGTCCAGGAGGCTGGATAGACGTTACGACAGCGCCGCCCACGATCGAGCCTTAACTTACCGGGCAGCTTAGACCAGGCGCTGCACCGTTTCTAGTGCATTCCCGGATGCCGGAGCCGGAGACGGCCGAAACCTGATCTCGCCAAAAAGAGGCGAGACTACCCTACTAACTGCCTCAGGAGTTCCTTCCCCAGTTTCTGCGTGTCGCCGAAAAGCTTTTGATACTCGACAAACATACGGTTCAGCTCAAGCGAGCGGTCAGCATTGAGGCGCTTGCGCAGAATCATGTCACGCACGTGCACCGGGTTGGGCAAAGTCGCGTCTTCCGTCAGTTCTTCCAGCGCCGTATTGGGATCGTAGTGATACATGGATCGTCTCTTCAAGATTGAATCATTGAAAACATTGAAACATTGAACGGATCTGGCCATCTGGCCATTGGCTCAATGACTAATGAATCAGTGATTCAATAACTACACCAGCTCCGTTCCCCACAAATCATGCAGATGGACAATTCCTTCAAGTTTCCCGTTGCCGTCGGTCACCATCAGGGACGTGATCATTCTCTCTTCCATAATCGCCAGAGCCGATGCGGCAAACTCGCGACCCGCAATGGTCTTGGGATTTCTCGTCATGCACTCGCCCGCGGTCAGGTCCAACGCGTCTTTGCCTCGCTTCTCCAGGAGGCGGCGCAAATCTCCATCGCTGACCACGCCGACCAACTTTTCATCTTCGACGACGGCAGTTACGCCCAGCTTCTTGCGAGACATCTCATAAATCACCTCCGGCATTTTCGTGTGGGGCGAGACGCGAGGCAGCGCCTCTCCGGTATGCATCAGCGACTCAACTCGCGCCAGCCGTTTCCCCAGCTTGCCTCCGGGATGCAGATTGGCAAAATCCTCCTCTTTGAATCCGCGTTTTTCCGCCAGCTCCATGGCTAATGCATCACCGAGGGCGAGCATTGTGGTAGTGGAAGCCGTCGGCGCCAGTCCCAGCGTGCACGCCTCTTTCGCTACTGAGCAGTCAAGTGCAACATCGGCGGCTGCGGCAAGTGTAGAGACGGATCGGTTGCCGGGGGAATCGCAGGTCATGGCTATCAGCGGAACCTGAAGCCGCTTTAAGGTCGCCAACAACCGCAAGATTTCTTCGGTTTCCCCGCTCGCGGAAAGGGCAAGAACCACATCTCCTCGCACCACCATTCCCAGATCGCCATGCAGGGCTTCGACCGGATGCAAGAATAGCGCCGGCGTTCCCGTGGAGCTCAGCGTGGCCGCAATTTTGCGAGCAACAATTCCGCTCTTCCCCATTCCCGTGACCACGACGCGGCCCCTGCATGCATAAATCAAATCAAGCGCCGAGTTGAAAGCTCTTGCCATCGGTCCGGCAATGCGGTCGGCCAGCGCCCGCAGGGCGTCGGCCTCGATGCGCACCACATTTTCACCAATTTGCTTCATGGAAGAGAGGATGTTAGCACGTGGAGCACTTAGCACTCTGCACTCCCCAGATTCGCCCGCGAGACGAAAGCCACCACGCTAGTCCCGAACGGCTGAATGCTAACTGCTGAGTGCCGACGGCTGTGTTCAGAAGTGATCATCTATGATCTTCTGTGGGGGATCGCCCAGCCCGCGCGCCTGGATAAGCCGGTCCCAAGGCCCGGCCTGCCAATTGTCCCTTCTTTTTTCCGCATGCATCCATGGCGGAAGAATGATCACAAGATTGCGGGCCATTGCGACAACATACGGCTCATACAGCGAACGCAGGTAGCTTAGTTTTTCGTGGGCCTCCGGACTGTCGCGAAGCTGCAAGCCACGTCCGGCGAGCGATTGTTGCAGGCGCCGAAATTCCTCCTCGGGCAACCTGTCGGGAGTGTGCGGATTGTACCTGGCGCGGACGGTTTGAGAGAGGTCCACCACGGCATGACGCGCCGTGGCAAACGTGATTTTTGCCTGGTCGGCAGTCACTCCGTCCACTCCAGCCATGACCAGTGAACTCGTATCCAAAATGGCGGTCAGCGCTCCGAGCCACGATTGATTGTTGTGCTGGGAACGATAAAACAGCAGCACGGGATAGGAAAGATGACTCTCCAGCACCTCGGCTGCCCAGCGCTCCCAATCGCGGAGAATCCTGTCCAACGTCGGCTGCGAAGGCTTGGCTCCGAATCGGCCCAGCAGCTCGGCAGCTGTAGGGGGAGAACCGGCGCGTGCATCGAGCAGCGAGATGGCAATCTCGCGCCGGGAAAAGGCGGAATAAATCGTGGGAAGATATCCGATTACCGTGCCCAGAAAACCGAATCCCATTCCGGCTTCGAGCACAGCCAGAACCCGCGCTGCCGTTGAAATGGGGATAATATCGCCATAGCCCAGCGTGAAAAACGTTTCGCCGCTGTGATAGAGCAGACGGCCAAAGGTGATAGGCTCGCCGCTCAACTGAAGGTGCTCGCCCGCTCCGAACTGGAGCAAAGCGAATCCAAAGATCAGTCCCGAGGCCCAAAGAGCAAGCAACAGCAGCAAAGACAACGGTCCGAAATAACCGAGAAAGCTTTCGCGCTTTGATGGCGACGCGATCCGGCTCGCCAGGCGTCCCCAGGGCCTCCAGGTATTGCGGTAAAACCACACTGATGGACGGAAATGCCGCGCCACGCGCCGGGGCAATACGACGGTCTCAAACGCATCCAGCAGGATGAGCAGGATGACCGCGAGGCCGACGATGATCATGGAAACGTGCATGGAAGACGGAAGGGATGGTAGCAGATTCGGGTGTATGTGACAGTCGTCACAGACTAAGCTCTGAGGGGTTCTGCATGGTTTGGTAAGTTCAAGCGAACTTGGACCTTTAGGTGCCCCGGCCAATGATGCGGGATAAGCGCTACCGGCGCGGCACAACTTAGCCCAGCGCTTCAGCGCTGGGGTGAGAGCCAAGTTGAGTAAAGTCCCGGAGGGACGGCATGTCGCACTCTTACTCGAGCAATCGGGTGCACGTGACCTTCAGCACTAAAAACCGCGCCAAAAGCATCTCTCAGGACCTTCAGCCGCGGCTCTGGGCATATATGGCGGGCATCGCCAGGAACAAGGGCTTCGAGGCCATTGTCGTCGGTGGGGTTCAGGATCACGTGCATGCACTCATAGTCGTGCCTCCCGTTCTCCCATTGGCAAAGGCGATCCAACTGATAAAAGGAAATTCATCAAGATGGCTAAGTGAGACCGGGGAAGCGGGCAATGCTTTCGCGTGGCAGGAAGGGTACGGCGCCTTTAGCGTAAGCGCATCGCAGACCGACGCCGTGATTCGCTACATCCGGGAGCAAGCGAGGCATCATGCCAGGAGAAGTTTTGAGGATGAGTTTCTGGAGCTGCTGAAGAGACACAGCTTGGCCTGCGATCCCCGTTACGTTCTAGGATAGCAGTGCCGTCCCTCCTGGACTGGGCGATTCTCCGACTTGCTTCCCAGCGCTCAAGCGCTGGGCTAAGTTGTTTTGTCCCTCCGGGACATGACGCTATGGCGTCGCGTGGGCCCCGGCCAGCGCGTGATGCACGGCGAGCAATTCTTTCAATAATCCGCGCAGCCGGGTCGATTCCAGCGCATTCGCGCCATCCGATTTCGCTTCCTTCGGATTATCGTGAACTTCCAGGAAAATGCCATCTACACCCGCCGCAACCGCTGCCCGCGCCAGCACGGGAATAAATTCGGGCTGCCCGCCGCTGACGGCCTGATCTCCATCGGCCGAAGCCGAAGGCAGTTGTACGGAATGCGTCGCGTCAAATACCACGGGAGCGAACTTCCGCATAATCGCCAGCGAGCGCATATCGACGACGAGATTGTTGTACCCGAAACTCGAACCGCGCTCAGTGATGAACACGCGATCATTCCCCGCGGTACGGCATTTTTCCACGGCATGGCGCATGTCCCAGGGAGAGACGAACTGGCCTTTCTTGATGTTGACCACGCGCTCGCTCATGGCGGCGGCGACAATGAGATCAGTCTGCCGGCAAAGAAACGCCGGAATCTGCAACACGTCCGCCACTTCCGCAACTTTGGCGACGTCGTCTTTTTCGTGCACGTCGGTAAGTACCGGCACATGTACTTCGTCTTTCACTTTTTTTAGAATACGCAAACCCTCAGCCAGGCCCGGGCCGCGAAAACTGCGAATGGAAGTGCGATTGGCTTTGTCGTAAGAAGCCTTGAAGATAAACGGAAAATTCAGCGAGCGGGCCACGCCCTTGATTACTTCCGCCATGAAGAGCGCGTGCTCTTCGCTCTCGATCACGCACGGCCCGGCGATCAGAAACAGATCGCCCGAGCCGACGCGCACGTTGTCGATTTGAAACGAGGTGCTCATGAAGTGGAGACGCGTAGAAAAGGTGTTCTCTGTGTTCCTCTGTGCCCTCTGTAGTTAACGCTTTTCCGGCTATCTTCTTCCCACCTTCTCCGGCCGATGGAACATTTCGATCTCCGCCGCAGCCTTGTCTGCCCGCCGTTTCAAGCCATGCTCGTAGGCCGCGCCGACAAACGTCTTAAATAACGGATGCGGCTCCAGCGGCTTGGATTTGAACTCGGGATGAAACTGGCAGCCGATGAAGTAAGGATGATCGGGCAATTCGATCATCTCCACATAAGTTCCGTCGGGTGTTGAGCCGGAAATTCGGAGTCCACCGGCGGTCAGTGTCTCTTCATATTCACGATTGAACTCGTAACGGTGGCGATGCCGCTCGCTGATCTCGAGCTGGCCATAAATTTTGTGGGCGAGTGTTCCGGGTTCGATCTTGCAGGTCCACGCGCCAAGGCGCATGGTGCCGCCCAATTCTTCCACGCCACGCAACTCACGCAATTTATAAATCACTCGGTGCGGAGTTGCCGGGTCAAACTCGCTGGAGTTTGCATCTTCCAGGCCGCAAACATCACGGGCGAATTCCACACAGGCCACCTGCATGCCGAGGCAGATCCCGAAGTACGGGACTTTTTTCTCCCGCGCATAACGAATCGCGGTCAGCATGCCATCAATACCGCGCTTGCCGAACCCGCCCGGCACCAGAATTCCGTCGTACTCGGCAAGCTGCTCTTCGAAAGTGCGGTCGCCAGTCTCCAAGCCTTCGGCCTCGATCCAGTTCAAGTTCAACTTTAAGTTATGCGCCAAAGCTCCATGGGTCAGGGCTTCTTTCAACGACTTGTAGGAATCCTCGTACTCCACATACTTGCCCACGATTCCGATCGTCACCTCGGCCTTGGGGTTGTAGACCCGCTGAACAATGTCCTCCCACTTGGAAAGGTCCCGCTCCTTGGCCTCAAGCCGCAGATGGCGAAGCACCCGCTCATCCACGCCTTCACGCGCGAATACCAGCGGTACTTCGTAGATGGTGGAGACGTCTTTCGCGGTAATCACCGCTTCTTCTTCCAGGTTGCAGAACAGAGCGATCTTCGCTTTGATCTCTTTCGAGAGAAAACGGTCGGTGCGGCAAAGCAGCATGTCGGGCTGAATTCCTATGCTCAGAAGTTCTTTCACCGAGTGCTGCGTGGGCTTGGTTTTCAACTCCTGGGCCGCGGCGATAAACGGCACCAGCGTGACGTGCACAAACATCGTGCGCTCGCGGCCCAATTCCTGGCGCATCTGGCGGATCGCTTCCAAAAACGGCAACGATTCGATGTCTCCGACTGTGCCGCCAATTTCGACGATGGCCACGTCCACATCCTGCGCGACTTTCTTCATCGCCGACTTGATTTCGTTGGTCACGTGCGGAATCACCTGCACGGTTTTTCCCAGATAATCTCCCCGCCGTTCTTTGGCGATAATCTGCTCGTAGATTCGGCCGGTGGTCCAGTTGTTGTCGCGGGAAAGTTTGGCGTGAGTGAAGCGCTCGTAATGGCCGAGGTCGAGATCGGTTTCGGCGCCGTCGTCGGTGACAAAAACTTCTCCGTGCTGAAACGGCGACATCGTGCCCGGATCGACGTTCAGATACGGATCGAACTTCATCAGGTTGACTTTCAGGCCACGGCTCTCCAGCAGGCAGCCAATCGAAGCCGCCGCCAGTCCCTTGCCCAACGAAGACACCACTCCCCCGGTCACAAAGATGTACTTTGCCGACATCTGCTCCTCGCCCTAAATTGTGTTTGAAATGTCGTGCAGGTAGGGTGCACGATCAATTATGCCAGAGTTTTCTCTGGAAGGGAACAGGGAGGTGCGGCGCCCTACTCGATCTGGCCTGTCGCGCATGAGCGGATGCAACTACTTCACCCAAACCGCCCCGGCGCGGGGTTACGGGAAATTGATATCACCGCAGCACTCTGGTTATCTTTTCAGCGACCTCAGCGTCGGAAAGCCCCATCCTCTTTCCTAGGACTTTTAATGCGATCGTCGACAGCTCAATGCTCTTCTCATCTCCGTTCATCCTATCCAGTCCTAGCAGCGACAAGTAGGAGTCGAACGCCTTCTCGGGTGCGCCGTGCAAGTAAAAAAAGGACGCAAGACCCCCGAGGAAGTCCCTATTCGCTGGTTGGAATCGCAGCGCCGCGGCGTAGCATTCTTCGGCCAAATCAAGTCGGCCAAGGTCTTCGTAGCAACCCGCTAGGTCGTAAAATCCCGTTCCGTGCTCCCAGTCCGGCTGGAATTTCACAATTGCCAGGAAGAGTTCGGCGGCCTCTTCCAGATGTCCCGAATTTCGAAACTCGATCGCCTTTTTTTCGAGGTCTACAAGGTTCTGACTCATTTCGATTCCACCGAATTATGGCAAGGGGATACGACGGTCCGGTACTCGGATCTGAACTCGATTCTCACGGTAAGAATTCCCTTCTGCATCCGCCGGTTCGCCTTACTGTCTTTTGTGGTTGGAGGGTTTGGGCTCGTACTGATTCCAGGTAGATAATAGCTGTGTCGTGAACAGACATCGCACAACCCTGCTTAGCCTAGCACTTGTCACCTGGCTAGTCTTCCTCGCCCCCGCCCAGCAGCTCTCCAAGCGCCTCATCCTCAAGGACGGCACCTACCAGCTTGCCACGCAATGGGAGGTCAAAGGAGACCGCGTGCGCTACATGAGCGCCGAACGCGGAGAGTGGGAAGAAGTGCCGAATTCCATGGTCGACTGGCCGGCGACCGAGCAATACGAAAAAGAACGCAGCGAGAAAAAACCTGTTCCCGAAGCCGCCGCGCTGGATAAGGAAATCGAAGCCGAGCGCCAGGCGGATGAAGTACGCTCCCCGCATGTCGCCCCTGGATTGCAGTTGCCCGATGGCGGCGGCGTCATCCTGCTCGACACCTTTCAGAACCAGCCGCAGTTATTGGAACTGGAGCAGAGCGGCGGGTCGATCAACAAGAACATGAAAGGCAATATTCTGCGCGCGGCCATCAATCCCGTTGCAGGCTCCAAACAGATTATCGAGCTGCCGGGAATGCACGCAGCCCTACAGGCGCACGCTTCCGTTCCGGCCATTTACATCAATCTTGACTTGCAGGACGAAGCCTCTAATGCGCCGGAAAAACAGCAGAATCCGGAGCTGCCCTGGGACCACTACCGCATTGTGCATTTGGAAGAGAACAAGAAGAAACACGATCGCATTCTGGGGAACATCAAAGTCGCGGTTTATGGGAAAGTCAGCCAGGAGGAAAAATTTGTCCCCACGACCGCGACCAAACTGACCGGCGGGTGGATCAAGATCACACCCATCGACGCTCTCACGCCGGGCGAATATGCCGTCGTCGAAATGCTGGGCAAAGAGGGCATGAACCTCTATGTGTGGGATTTCGGTTTCGACCCCAATGCTCCGGCAAATGCGAAAGCCTGGAAGCCTGATCCCTCGGCGCTGAACCCACCGCCAGATAAGCCAAAGCAACTGGAGCCACGGTAGTCGCAAGTTCAAATTGTCATTCTGAGCGATGCGAAGAAACTAAGCACTTGGGGGTTGGAAATACATAGGTCCTTCGCTACGCTCAGGATGACAAGCTGGCCACTAGTCGCCAACCGTTTGTCCCAAGCTAAAATGTGCCGATGATCCCAGTTCTGCTTTTTGCCGCTCTTGCGCTCCAAACCACCTCAGCCGCAACAGACTCGACGACCCAACTTCTCCGCGCGCAGGATCAAGCCCTGCTCGACGCCATTGCGCCGGGCGACGTCAAGACCTGGGACCGCGTGCTCGCGCCCGATGCTGTCTATGTCGACGAGAACGGCACAATCATGAATCGCGCTGAATTCTTAAAGGAACTCAAACCGCTTCCCGCCGGTGTCTCCGGAAAGCTTCACATCAGTTCCTATTCGGCGCAGATTTCCGGTGATCTGGCCACCACCATCCACACCGATGACGAGGAGGAGAATTACCACGGCCAGGTGCTCCACGCCTGGTATCTCACGACCGAGACCTGGCAGCGCGAAAACGGAGAGTGGAAACTTTACTTAGTCCACGCCTACGCTGTGCTCAAAGACCCGCCAGCGATTTCTCTTTCCGCCGAAGCACTGAAGGAGTATGCGGGACGCTATACAGCGGCTCCGGACCTGGTTTACGTAATTCAGTGGGACGGCAAGCAGCTCACCGGCGGCAAGCAGGGCAGCGCCACGACACCATTGAGGGTTGAAGTGCGCGACGTTCTTTTCGTGCCCGGCCAGCCGCGAATTCGCAAAATCTTTCAGCGAGACGCGGCCGGTCACATCACTGGATTTGTCGATCGCCGGGAAAGCTGGGACCTGGTATGGCGCCGCGAGCCTAATTAATTTCCGGGGTTTGCAGGCCGCCGAGCAAAGATTGGTAGGGTCTGATGAATGCCGATGGCTGAGGGCCTGTTTCCAACGCGTTGACCGCTCTCCCCGTGCTGATTAAACTAACGGCGGCCTTTCAGACTCCGCCCGGCAGGACTCAATTGAAATCTTATCGCTCCGCGCGTGTGCTTCTCCCCGAAATTGAAAGCATCCTTCGCGCGAATCGGCCTTCATTTCGCGCTTCGCCGCTCGATGAAGTGATCGACCTGCTCTGCCAGGGACGCCACTACAGTTGGATGGGGATTTATCTGGCTGCCGAGGGCGATCGGCCGCCGCAGCCGATTGGAGCTGGCGGCGATAGCGACCCGGGCCAGTTAACAAACGCGAGCGCGGTGAAGAAGATTCTGGTCTCTATGAAAATCGGCACTCACGAAATCGGTGTCTTGAGCGCAGAGAGTTCGCGTGAGAATGCCTTCGGAGCTGAAGACCGCGTTCTGCTGGAAAGAGTCGCCGCCCGGCTGGCCCGCTTTCTTACCGGCCCGGGGAAATACATTGTCCGCCGGGCCCATGCGCTCGCCGAAACCGCCGACCCAAAGAAATCCAGTGCGATGGGATAGGGAAGCTTACTTCTCCGCTTTTGCCGCTTCTTCCTGAATGCGCCGCCAGGCCCGCTCCACGTGCTGCCGTTTGGTGTTCGTCTGGCCGACACAAAGCCGGAGAGTGAAACGATCGTTAAGCTTGGTGTGGGAAAAAAACAGATCGCCGCTGCGATTCACTCGATCCATGATCGCCTGATTGATCTCGTCTCCTCCCCTGTGCCGGAAACAAACCAGGTTCAGCGGCACGGGCGCGGCCAGCTCAAAACGCGGATCTTTACCCACCCACTCCGCTAATTCCTGCGCGAGCGCAACATGCTGACGAACGTGATATTGGAGACCTTCCACGCCATAATGGCGAATCACCAACCACAACTTCAGAGAGCGGAAGCGCCGGCCCAGCGGAATCTGCCAGTCGCGGTAATCGATCACAGCGCCGGTTTCCGTTGCCTTGTTGCGCAGATATTCCGGCAGCACGCTGAGAGTTCGAATCAGGGCGTTGCGATCAGCCACGTAAAAGCAATCGCAGTCGAAATTAGTGAACATCCATTTATGCGGATTAAAGCAATAACTGTCGGCCAACTCCAGCCCGTTGTGAATGTGCCGAAATTCAGGACAAAGCGCCGCCGTGCCCGACATCGCCGCGTCCACGTGCAGCCAGATGTTGTGCCGCTGGCAGATGCGCCCGATTTCAGGGACTGGATCAATAGCATTCGAAGATGTCGTACCCACGGTCGCGCACACGAAGCAGGGAACCATTCCAGCCCGGCGGTCTTTCTCAATATGATCGGCCAGCGCATCGGCGCGCATGGCGAAATTTTCGTCAACCTCAATCAGACGCAGATTGTCGCGACCGATGCCCGCGATCTGCGCCGCCTTTTCAATCGAAGAGTGCGCCTGCGAAGAGGTATAGGCCACCAGCTTTCCGTCACATCCGCGCCGATTGCTTGCGAAGTTGGTTGCCCGCTCCCGCGCGGCCAGTAACGCGCATAGTGAAGCGCTTGAGGCTGTGTCTTGAATTACTCCTCCTCCAGCGCTTCGAGAAAGAAACTTGTCCGGAAGCCCAAGCATTCCGGCCATCCAGTCCAGAACATGCGTTTCGAGTTCCGTGCAGGCTGGGCTAGTCGCCCAGAGCATGCCCTGCACGCCCAAACCGGAAGAGAGCATGTCGCCCAAAATCGCCGGTCCAGAGGCGTTGGAGGGAAAAAAAGCAAAAAAGTTTGGCGACTGCCAGTGCGTAATTCCGGGCAGAATCAGTTTGTCAATGTCCGCCAACACGGCCTCGAAGGGTTCGCCAGTTTGCGGCGGGTCCGCGGGTAGTGTGCGCCGCACTTGCCCCGGCTCAACCCGCGACAGGACCGGAAAAGACTCGATGCGTGCGTGGTAGTCGGCGATCCAATCAACCACTGCATGGCCTCGCCGCCGGAATTCTTCCGGAGTCATGTGAAACGATTTTTCTTCAGCCACGCATTCCTCCCTGGATCTACCTCTGGCTGTGCCTCTGTGGTTTAAGGCTTTTCAAACGGCAGGCCCGATATCGCGTCTAACTCAACTTTCCGTAATATAGGCGCGTCGCGTATTCGACGGCCACGTGTCCGCCGACTTGATGCACATCGTAGATTCTGTGCAGCTCCGCGAGCATGGGCGTGTAGGTTGGATCCTCCTGTGCCGGCGTGTAGGAAGAAGAACGCAACCGCCCCTCCAGGCCCTGATAGTCCACATCCTGTCGGTTCTCAAATACCCGCTCCTGGAACGGCGCCGGCGCGAAGAACGCCTCAATCTCCTCTGTAGTCCGCTCATGCCGGACCTCTTGATAGTCGGTGCCAAACGTCAGCAACAATTTCTCGTATTCGCGCAAGAACGGAGTTGAATCCGTGCGCCGCTCATTCCAAATAAGCACCAGCCAGCCGCCCGGCTTGAGAATTCTTCGAAACTCAGCTCGTGCCTTTTCCCGGTCAAACCAATGTGCGGCCTGAGCTGCGGTGACAAAATCTACGCTCCTGGCTCTCAGCGTGGTCGCTTCAGCGGTCGCTGCTCTGCTCGTGAAGCGCGGAAAAGACACCAGGAATTCTTCCGCAGCCTGCCGCATCTCTGCATTGGGCTCTACGCCAAAAACGCGATTGCCGTTTTCGAGCAACAAGCGAGTGAAAATTCCCGTGCCCGAGGCGATGTCAGCAATCACGAAATCGGGCGTGAGTCCGCATTCCCGACGCAACAGCTCCAGAATTTCAGCGGGATATCCCGGCCGGTGGCGGACGTAATGGGCAACCCGCGAAGAAAATCGTTGTGTGGCACTTTGCACAGCCATGGCTCTAGTCTAACGCGTGAGCCTGCCACTCCACGATTTGCTGGCAAAGAGTAAAATCGAGAATTCGCGCCACAGCATTTCAGTAACCTCGGAGTAGGACGCTTGCTGCAAGCCGGTGATCTCGCCCCAGACTTCGATGCGCCTGCCCTCATTGGCGGGGTCAAGAAACGTTTTCACCTCGCCGAGTGGCTGGGCAAGCACAATATTGTCCTGGCTTTCTATCCTTCGAATTGGGAGCCGGTCAGCGCGCAGCAGATGACCGCATTTCAGAGAGAGCTTGGAAAATTACAATCGCAAGGGGTGGAGTTAGCGGCTGTTTGCGTCGATTCGATCATGAACACGACCGTCTGGGAACGGGACATTGGCCCTTTCGACTTTCCCCTGTGTAGCGATTTCTGGCCCCACGGCGAAATCAGCCGGCGCTACGCTGTGCTTCGCGATAGGGAACCCTTTCGCGGCAGCAGTGAGCGCGCCTTTTTTCTCGTCGATAAATCAGGCCGCATTGTCTTCCGTGAAATCTATTCTCCCGCCGAGTTCCCCGACCTCAGCGAGCCACTCGGAGTTTTCACAGGAATAGGAGCCCGATGACAAGGTCAGCTTTGGCAGCTCTGCTTTTGGTTCTTCTCTTCCCGTTTGTTGGTCAGCTCTCGCGGGCGAAATCTGCCGGCGATGCAAGTTCGGCGCCGCTCGGCTTTGCCGACTTCAGCCGCGAATCGGCCTTTGAAACCCGCTTTCTCTCTGTCCCAGATCCCAAGCTGGCTGAAGAGCATTTGCGCATCCTCACGCAAGCGCCCCATATAGCCGGCTCGATCGAAGACAAAGCCACAGCCGACTACGTCGCCCAAAAGTTCCGTGAAGCTGGATTGGACACGCAAACGGTCGAGTACCGTGTGTGGTTCAACTATCCATCGGAAATCAGCGTTGACGTCACGGCGCCTCCCGGCGTGACTATGCATGGCCCAACCCGTGAACATGTGAGCGACGACCCCTACCAGGATGATCCTCGCGTCGTAACGCCTTATAGCGGCATGTCGCCTTCGGGAGATGTAGAAGCCGAAGTCATCTATGCAAATTATGGATCTCCCGAAGATTTTCAACGACTCGAGCAGATGAAAATTGACGTGCGCGGCAAGATCGTGCTGGTGCGTTACGGCCAGAATTTTCGCGGGGTGAAGGTGTTCGTGGCGCAACAGCATGGCGCCGCCGGAGTGATCATTTACTCCGATCCAGCAGATGACGGCTGGCGCCACGGCGATAAATATCCGGAAGGCCCCTGGCGTCCCGATACCGGCGTGCAACGTGGCTCAATCGGCTATATGTTCAAATTTCCCGGCGACCCTACTACGCCGGGTATTGCCTCCGTGCCCTCACTCCCGGCTTCGCAGCGCCTTCCGCCAGATGAGTCTGCGCAGTTGCCGAAAGTTCCGACCACACCTTTGTCGTATGCAGATGCCTGGCCCATCCTTGAACATCTTGGCGGCCCCGATTCCCCACGGGACTGGCAAGGCTCACTCCCGTTCACTTACCACGTTGGTCCCGGCCCGGTGAAAGTGAAGATGCACCTCAAGCAGGACTACCAATTGCGCACGATTTGGGATGTGATCGGACGCATTCCCGGCAGTGAGTCGCCGGACGAATGGGTAGTCGCAGGCAACCACCGTGATGCCTGGGTTTATGGCGCCGTCGATCCCAACAGCGGCACTGCTTCGATGCTGGAGGCGGTTCACGGAATGGGAGAGTTGCTGAAGACAGGCTGGAGACCCAAGCGCACCATCGTGCTCGGCAGCTGGGACGCGGAAGAAGAAGGCCTCATGGGTTCCACCGAGTGGGGTGAACAGCACGAGGCCGAACTGGCTAACGCTGTGGCCTACTTCAATATGGATGTTGCTGTTTCCGGGCCCAAGTTCGGAGCATCGTCGTCGCCGAGCCTGAAGCAGTTTCTACGCGATATCAGCCTGGCCGTTCCCAGCCCGAAGGGCGGCATGCTTTATGACGACTGGCGAAAATCGAACCAACCCGGTGGCACGAACCAGGGTCCCACGGAGGCGATTGGCGATACCAAGCGCATTCCCGCAGCGCAGGGCAAGCTCGATGCGCCAGTCGGCGATTTGGGCAGCGGATCCGACTACACCGTATTTCTTCAGCATCTCGGAGTGCCTTCGAGCGACGTAAGCTCCACGGGTTCCTACGGCGTTTATCACTCCGTTTTCGATAATTTCGCCTGGTTCAAGAAATTCGGCGATCCTGATTTTGTTTACTTGCAGGAAATGGCGCGAGTTTTCGGAATCGAAATTATCCGCATGTCCGATGCCGACGTTCTGCCCTACGACTACGAGGAATACGGGAAAGAGATCGCCGCTTACGTTGATGCTGCCCGGAAGAAGGCAGAGAACAATTTCGGAAGCCAAACCCCGAATTTCAAAGAAGCCGCTGAGGCCGCGCATCGTTTCGAGCAAGCGGGGACAAAAATTCTGGCGCGGCAGAAGGCCCCTCCCTCCGATCTGGTTCGCTTGAACCGGGCGCTATGCCAGGCTGAACGTGCGTTGTTAGTTCCGGAAGGGCTGCCTGATCGCCCGTGGTTTCGCCACGCGATCTATGCGCCGGGAGAATATACCGGCTACGCCGCGGTCGTAATTCCGGGAGTCAATGAGGCCATCGATAAACGCGATTCTTCGCTCACGCGGCAGCAGCTCGCAATATTAGCGGCTGCCCTTGATCGCGCAACGAAGGTATTGGAGAGTTATCGTTAGGACACACACATTTGCGCTGGAATGGAAATTCTTGGCCACACGACTGCAAAGCTTTTCACTCGACTTGCGTCATTGTCCTCTTTTTCCGTAGGAATCCGGCCCGGGATTCAGTAGACTCAGCATTGCCCCGAGAAGGGTGCAACTGCAACGGGGCCATTTCCAGCCGGTATGTCGCTCGCACGCATATTATCCCGTTCACCACAGGCGTCGAACCTTCTCGCAAGAACCCTCCGGGCGCGGGGCTTTGAGATCGAGGCCCCCACAAACGGCGCGCATTCCACGACCCCGGCGGACGTTGAATTCTCCGTCGAAGAGTGCATTGTAGAGGATGCTTTAGAGCAGGCAGGCCGGGCGGCGGGAAAGTGCGTGTTCATCGCAACCGGGGCGCTGTCTGATGGTCTGGCGCCGCTTGCCGCCGTCCCTTTGGTTGCAGAAGAATCAGAGGAAGCGCCGCTAGATCCTGTCGCTGCACCTCCAGTTTCGCGGGAAAGCGGGAGCGGAGCGCCTGTCTTCGAATTGGCCGCTGCAAAAGCGAATGAGCCAGCTTCCATTCCTGTAGCAGAGATTGAGTCCCACCCGCAAGAGGCCCTTGTTCTGGCCTCCACGACCGCTGCGACCATAAGTGATCTAGCTCCTCATACTGAAATTAGTGATTCTGGCGAGATGAACGGTCTCATTCCCATACCTCAAGAGAGTTGTGAGACTCCAAGCTCGGAAGAGGTTCTGCCACCGTTCGCGGCAACGCTTTCTGTTAGCGCGGAGGAGCCAGCAGCCGTCGTCGAACTCCCTCAGGAAGAGGTCCTGCCCCCTACCGAACCTTCAAGTGCGGCTAGCGAACCCCCGATTCAAATTGTTCCGGATGACTTCGAACAGTCGCCCGCAGTCATTGAGGTTTCGCCTCCGATGCAGGCACTGTTCGATTCGCCCGCGTCACCCGAGCCCGAATTGATGGCAGAGCCAGTCCAAGCTGAGCCCATCGTCTTGGAAAAAACCCCAGCGCTCCTGGAGAAAACTCCTGCGGAACAGACCGCCGTAGTCGCGCCGGCTGCCAAGGCTGCCCCTCGCCGAATTCGCATCCTGCTTCCTGGTTTCAGAAAGCACGCTCATCTATGGGGTTTTGCGGCGTTGGTGTTTGTCGTCGGATTGGTGGCGCTAGTGCGGTTCTCGACGAAGCCGGTTGCCCCGTCCGTAAACGTCGTTGCGCCCAAAACGAACGTTTCGCCTGCGCAAACTTCATCGCAAAACAAGAATGCTTCAGCCGCTGCTCCCGCGGTGAATGCGCCCACCAAGGCCCAAGCGGCTTCGCCCGCGCCTCGACGCCACTCAGTATCCCAGGTCGATGAAGGCTACATCGCGAAGGATACTGTCGTCCGGTATGGCAATTCCAGCCCGCCTCCTGCTAAGAAAGCGAAGATCCAACCGGGATCACATCAATAGCGATTGCGCTATTTGATCGAGACGAGCTTTTCAACCAACTCCGAATAATCCTTCTTCTCCAGCCCATGCACCTGCTTGTTGTATTCATCCACTTTGCTTGAGTAATTCATCGAGCAGAATTTCGGGCCGCACATGGAGCAGAAAGCCGCTTCTTTGTAGTAGTCATCGGGCAGGGTTTCGTCGTGCATGGAACGGGCCGTTTCAGGATCGAGCGAGAGCGCAAACTGTTTTTCCCAGTCGAATTTGTATCGCGCATAGCTGAGCGCGTCGTCGCGGTCCTGCGCGCCCGGACGCCGCCGCGCTATATCGGCCGCATGCGCGGCAATCTTGTAAGCAATGATTCCGTCCTTCACGTCTTTTTCATTCGGCAATCCCAGATGTTCTTTTGGCGTGACGTAGCACAACATGGCCGCGCCATGCCAGCCAATCATGGCCGCGCCGATCGCGGAAGTGATGTGGTCGTATCCCGGCGCAATGTCTGTAACCAGCGGGCCGAGCGTGTAAAACGGCGCCTCGTAACAAAGCTCTTTTTCCTTGTCGACCTGTTCTTTGATTTTGTCGAGTGGAATGTGCCCCGGCCCTTCGATCATTACCTGCACATCGTACCCCCAGGCCTTCTTGGTCAGCTCGCCCAGAGTTTTCAACTCGGCAAACTGCGCTTCATCACTGGCGTCAGCGATGCATCCCGGACGCAGCCCGTCGCCAAGCGAAAAACTCACATCATGCTTTGCGAAAATCTTGCAAATGTCATCGAAACGCTCATAGAGAAAATTCTGCTTGTGATGATGGGCCATCCATTGCGCCAGGATCGCGCCTCCGCGGCTTACAATGCCCGTAATCCGTTTCGAAACCATCGGCAGGTACTGAATTAGCACACCGGCATGGATGGTCATGTAATCCACGCCCTGCTCAGCCTGCTCTTCGATGACCTCGAGCATCACGTCGGCGTTTAGATCCTCAATCCTCTTGACCCGTGAGACCGCTTCATAAATCGGCACCGTGCCGATCGGCACCGGCGAATGTCGTAAAATCGCTTCCCGAATTTCGTGAATATCGCCGCCGGTGGAAAGATCCATCACAGTGTCAGCGCCGTAATGAACGGCGGTATGCAGCTTGTTCAGCTCATCGCCAATTTCGGAAGTGACCGCTGAATTCCCGATGTTGGCATTGATCTTGCAGAGCGAGGCCACACCGATGCCCATCGGCTCCAGCTCCGGATGATTGACATTCGCAGGAATAATCATTCGGCCGCAGGCGACTTCGTCGCGCACTAATTCGCCAGCAAGCTTCTCCCGCCGTGCCACATATTCCATCTCTTCTGTGACCACACCCATGCGGGCGTAGTGCATCTGGGAGAAATTACCGTCGCCGTTCGCGGCTTTGCGCCGCTCAATCCATTCGGCGCGCCGTTTGGGAGCGCCGTGGCCGTTTGCAGAATTACCGTTGGTGGAGGGCATCGCTAGGTCTTCCTCGTAGGAGATTCTGTAACTTCAAATTATACGCTGCGCTTTCTGAAGCAACCTCAATGTGCTGTTTTGTCCGCTTGTCCGTCTAAGGATAAGGGCTTAGAATTTGCGGTTTCCCCGGGAGGTCCATCGATGTTCTTTCCCCGTCTCTCGTTGGCTGTTCTGCTGCTTTTTACGGTTTCTGCTGTGGCCCAACCGCCGTCCACGTCAGCCCCCAAAATGGGTCCTGGCTTCAGCCTTGAAACCATCGACAAAACCGCCGACCCTTGCGTTGATTTCTACCAATACGCCTGCGGCAACTGGATCAAAGCCGCTGAGATTCCTCCTGATCAGGGCCGCTGGGGCAGTTTCACTGAACTCGATCAGCGCAATCTCGTGACGCTACGCGACATCCTGGACAAAGTGTCGGGCAACGATCCTCACCGCAATGCCATTGACCAGAAAATCGGCGACTATTACGAGGCTTGCATGGATGAGAAGGCCGCCAATGCCAAGGGAATCGAGCCTCTAAAGCCCGAACTGGATCGCATCGCGGCAATTAAAGACAAGGGTGAGCTGATCGAAGCGATTGCTCGAGTTCAATTGATCGGTCCCAATCCGCTGTTTAACTTTTATTCTTCGCCCGACTTCCATAATGCAGACCAGGTAGTCGCCTATATAGACCAGGGCGGTCTTTCTCTGCCCGACCGCAACTACTACATCAAAGACGACGCGAATATGGTTGAAATGCGCAACCATCTTGTGGCTTATGCGACCCAGGTTTTTGTTCTTTCCGGCCAGAGTCCGCAACAAGCCGCCGATTCAGCCGCAACCGTGCTCCGCATTGAGACTGCTCTCGCCAAGGCTTCCATGGACCGAACCCTGCGCCGCGATCCTAAGATGCGCGACCATAAGATGACCCGCGACGAAGCTATCGCTTTAGCGCCGGACTTTTCCCTGAGCCGATTTTTTACCGCGATCAACGCTCCCGGTTTTTCCGAACTCAACGTCTCCAACCCAGACTTTTTCAAGCAGGTTGATCCTCTGATTGGTTCCGAACCTCTTGAGGCCTGGAGGACCTACGTGGCCTGGCATTTGCTCGATGGCGCGGCGCCATGGCTATCTCAGCCGTTTGTTGAAGCCAACTTCAAGATGCAGCAAGCACTCACGGGACAGGAGGAAATCCAGCCTCGCTGGAAACGTTGCGTCGAATCCACCGACGCAGCTCTCGGTGAGGCCCTCGGCCAACGATACGTTGAGCTGACTTTCGGTGCCGAAGGCAAAGCCCGCATGCTCAAAATGGTCGACGCCCTCGAAGATTCGCTCGATCACGATATCCAGGGGCTTTCCTGGATGGGCCCGGAGACCAAGAAACAAGCCAAGATCAAGCTGGATGCGATCCGCAACAAAATTGGCTATCCCGATGTCTGGCGGGATTACAGTTCGCTGACCATCGTACGCGGCGATTTGATGGGGAATTTCCGGCGGGCCAATGAATTCGAGTCGCGCCGCCAGATAAACAAAATCGGTAAGCCGCTGAACCGCAATGAGTGGGGCATCACTCCGCCTACGGTCAACGCTTACTACAGTCCGCCGAGAAATGAAATCGTATTTCCCGCCGGCATTCTGCAACCGCCATTCTTCGATAAAACCATGGATGACGGGGTGAATTTCGGTGGCATAGGTGTCGTGATAGGCCATGAACTGACCCACGGCTTCGATGACCAGGGCCGCAAATACGATCCGCAGGGCAATTTGCGCGACTGGTGGACAGTCGAGGATGGCAAGCAGTTTGAGGAGCGCGTTACTTGCATCGCGAATGAGTACGGAAACTTCGTCGCGGTTGACGACTTGAAGATCAACGGGCGGCTGACTCTGGGCGAAAACACCGCCGATAACGGCGGCGCTCGCATTGCCCTTGCTGCACTGGAAAAGATGATTGCAGCCGATCCCAGTGGCAAGGCATCGGAAAAAATCGATGGCTATACCCCCGAGCAGCGCTTCTTCCTGGGATTCGCCCGCGTCTGGTGCGAGAAACGCCGTCCGGAATTCTCCCGCGCACGCGTGCTCACCGATCCTCACTCTCCCGGCAAGTACCGAGTCGACGGGACAGTGCAAAATATGCCTGAATTTCAGAAGGCTTGGGGATGCAAAGCCGGCCAACCCATGGTCGCCGAAAATGCCTGCCGCGTTTGGTAGTGCAGGCGCGGGCGTTCGTTGGGGGGCGACTCGCCCCCGCGAACTCTGTCCCGACCCCCCGTCCCTTTGGCCATCTTGACCGCAGCTTAGCCACGGGATAACCTTTCCAGTGGTAGCGGGTTCTTATGTCCAAAGAAACGGCCAAATACCTTAAATTTGGCAGCGCGATCGCCGTGATTCTGGTGTCCTTGGGGTTCCTTGCCTACACCGGTGTTCAGGACAGCAAAAGCTATTACGTCACCATCAAAGAACTCCGCGGTATGGGAAACGACGCCTACACCAAGCGTTTGCGCGTAGCTGGCAATGTCCTGCCCGGTTCGATCAAGCGTAGCGGCACTCGCGTCGAGTTCGTTCTGATTGAACAAGACCAGAGCCTTCCAGTCATTTACACCGGGACCGAGGCCCCGCCGGACACTTTCAAAGACAATTCCCAAGCCCTTGCCGATGGCAGCTTTGGCCGCGACGGAGTTTTCCATGCCAAGGAGCTCCAGGCCAAGTGCGCCTCTAAGTATGCTCCTCAGCAACCGGGAGCAACGCCGGCCCAGCCCACGAAGACTATGACTCAGGTGCAAGGTGGCGCTGCGCCGACGATGACCAATTAAATCCGTTTAAGTCCATCTTGACCCGCGAGTTTTGGCTGCCTTTTCTTCGTTTCCGTCTCGAATGCTCTGCGATCTCAGCCGTTAAATTCTTTTCTGCCAATTTGCAAATCCCGGCGAAAATGCATAGATTCTTCGCTGCGCCCAGAATGACAGAGCTTTTCTCGGTTTCCACCGTTTGCCTGTGAACCAATCTCCAAGTGCAGCGGCTGTTCCTCCCATCATCGAGATCGCGAATCTCGTCAAGCAATTCGGTCGTTTCGCTGCGTTGCGCGGCGTAACTGCGGAGTTTGCCCCTGCGCGCCTTTACGTCATTCTGGGCGACAACGGAGCAGGGAAGACCACGCTACTTCGCTCGCTTGCGGGTCTATCGCGTCCCACACGAGGCAGCATTTCCATCGCGGGCAAAACCGATTTACGCGAGGTGTGCCGCCAGATTGGCTACATGGCCCATCCCACGCTGCTCTACGACGAGCTAAGTGCGATGGAAAATCTGGGCTATTTTGCCCGGTTGTATGAAATCAACGACTCCAGTCGGTGCGCGAACGTGATAACCACGGTCAAGCTCGACCCGTCGCTTGAACGTCCCGTCGCCCAATATTCGCAAGGAATGCGTCAGAGGCTGTCGCTGGCCCGGGCCCTGCTTCATGAGCCGCAGATTCTTCTTCTGGATGAGCCTTTTTCCAACGTCGATGTTCGGTCCGCCCATGACATGGTGGCGCTGCTGGCAAGCATGCGAAGCGCGGGCAAAACTATTTTCGTTGTGACGCATCAGGCCACGCTGCTGGCGGAAACTGCCGACGAATTTATCTGGATGGAAGCAGGCCAGATCGTGGATCGCACGGCACATCTGAAAACAGCGGAGGCGCCGTGAACTCGCTTGCCGGCATAACCCGCGCCACGCTGGCCAAAGATCTTCGCCTGGAATGGCGCTCGAAGGACGCCATCAACTCCATGCTGTTTTTCGCCCTTCTTGTTGTGGTTGTGTTCAGCTTTTCTTTCGATCCGAATGCTGAAGAATCGCGCCAGATTGCCGGCGGTCTCATCTGGGTGGCGTTTCTGTTTGCCGCGGTGGTCGCGCTCAATCAGACCTGGGCGCGCGAGCTGCGCAATCAGGTGCTCGATGCTTACCGCGTCTCCCCCGCACCCGCCAATTCGCTTTTTCTGGCCAAAGCCCTGGGGAACTTTATTTTCGTCACCGTGCTCGAAGCTCTGATGACTCCTTTGTTCATCATCTTCTATAAACTGCGAGCTCTGGGCCCGGCCTGGCAACTGATTCCCGTGGCCTTACTGGGCACGTGGGCTTTGGTCGTCAATGGTACGTTCTTCGCGGCAATCTCGCTGCGTACGCGCAGCCGCGAAATCATGCTGCCGCTGTTGTTGTTTCCAATCTCTCTTCCGGCCATTCTTGGCCTGGTCAACGCCACCACTTTCATCCTGACCGGCGAATATTCCGCGCGCTTCTGGATCGTATTGCTTGCGACTTACGATGTAATATTTACTATCGCTTGTCTGCTCTTGTTTGAAACAGTGCTGCACGCCGAATAAAAAGATGAAACGCGCATTTCCCATACTCGCTGCCCTGACGGGAATTCTGCTGAGTTACGCGCTCTATGAGGCATTGGTAGCCGCGCCCACAGAGCAAACCATGGGCAATGTGCAGCGCATCTTTTACTACCACGTTCCTTCGGCGTGGACGGCATTTCTGCTGTTTTTCATCAACTTTATTGCTTCTGTGTTCTATCTGATCCGCCGAAGCCCGACTGCCGACGCCATTGCCGTTGTGACCGCCGAGGTCGGCGTTGTCTTCTGCACGGTCGTGCTTGTTACCGGCCCGCTATGGGCCCGCCCCGTCTGGGGCATTTGGTGGACCTGGGACATCCGTCTCACTTCCACTCTCGTGCTCTGGTTGATCTACGTGGCTTATCTGATGCTGCGCCGCTTCTCGACCAGCGGACAAACTCCCGTCCTGGCCGCGGCGCTTGCAGTGTTTGGCGCACTCGATGTCCCGCTGGTTTACTTTTCCATTTGGATATTCCGCACCCAACATCCCCAACCCGTCATTGGCGGCGGGGGCTCGATCGATCCCCGAATGCTCCACGTCCTGCTGATCAATTGGGCGGCATTCCTTTGTCTGGCAGCCTTGCTATGTTGGTCTCGCTTTCGCCTGGAGCGTCTGCAGAGACAGGTGGAAGACGCTCAGGCGCTTGAATCGATGCTTGCACCGGAGAGATCGCGATGAATTTTCTTTACGCCGCTTATACGGCCACGTGGCTGATCCACATCACTTACGCGGTCACGCTTGTGCGCCGCTATCAGCGCCTGCGCAAAGAAATCGATGAATTGAAAGACAGGCAGCCTTAGTTTCCCGACGGGGTCGCGGCTGGAGTTTTCTCCCTCCCCGGCATCCTGGAGAGACCCTCCCGGCATCTCATCCAACTATGAAGTGGGGACCCGGGGAAATGTCTCGCGCCGCTTGACAGTAAATTCATCCGATGTTTAAGTAATTGTTTGCTTTTCGACCAGCTTAAGCATAAGAACGCGCTGGTTTCTGGGCGCGAGACGGGTTGCTGTGCGCGCTATTTTTCTCCCTCTCCATGAAAGCGGGAAAACTCGGAGGAGCTATTGAGATTGAGCTGCCCTGAGCCGGGCCGAGTTTTGTGGCGAAGCCGCGCTCTATTGGCTTTCGCATTCCTGGTAAGCCTGGCCGCCTTGGCTTTGCGACCCGGCACGTTGATCCCGGGTTCGAATAGCCAGGTCGGTCATCCCTCGTTAGCCTCTGCTTCGCTCCACAAGAACGACAGCCCAGCCATCGCCTACAGCAAGATTCCCTTGATCTTTGAGCCAAACCAGGGCCAGACCGACCCGCAGGTAAGATTTCTTGCGCACGGCGCCGGGTACGGCCTGTTCTTCACGGCGGATCAAACCGTCCTCACTCTGCAAGATCGTGGTGCCTCCTCTAAGCGCCCCGCAGTCCTGCGCATGCAACTTATTGGAGCAGGCTCCGGTCATTTGCCGCTCGGAACCAGCCGGCTGCCCGGCCACAGCAATTACTTCATCGGCAACGATCCTTCTCGGTGGCATCGCGACATACCGCAGTTTGCGCGCCTGCGCTACCCCGGTGTTTACCCCGGAGTAGATCTCGTTTACTACGGCAATCGGGGCCAGCTTGAATACGATTTTGAACTCGCCCCGGGAGCCGATCCTGCGCACATAGGCCTTCACTTCGAGGGGGCCGACGGCCTCTGGTTGGAGAGAAGCGGGGACTTGACGCTCCACCTGCGCGGCGGCGACGTGCAACTACAAGCGCCTGTTGTGTACCAGGAAGTGGAAGGGAAAAAACAATTCATTCCCGCGCGATTTACAGTCCGCAATCGCCATGAGGTCGGTTTTGCGACGGGCGCATACGATCGCACCAAGACGCTGGTCATTGATCCGGTATTGACGTACTCCAGCTACCTCGGGGGAACGGGCGACGAAGCTTGCACCGTGATCACGGGAAGCGCAACGCCAATTCCCGGATGCCCAGCCGTAACCGTGGATTCCGCTTTTAATATCTACATCGCTGGTTCAACCACTTCGACAGATTTTCCGGTCTCCTCGGGGGCTTTCCAGGGCTCGTTTACCGCGGGGGCAACAGCCAACGTGTTTGTCAGCAAGCTCGACCCTACCGGAACCACAATTTTGTTTTCCACCTATCTGGGCGGGAGCAAGCTCGATATCAGCGCCGGCGTCGCCGTCGATTCGGGCCTGGATGTCGATGTCGCCGGTACCACCACTTCCACCGATTTCCCGGTTGTATCGGGCAGGGCGTTCCAAAGCACGCCAACCGGTCTGGCGGGTCCGCACGTTTTCGTAAGCCAACTGGATCCCACTGGCAGCCAGTTGCTCTACTCCACTTATCTGTCTGGCAACGGAAACGAGAGCGCGTTTGGTGCGGCGGTGGATTTTCGCAATAAGATTTATGTGTTCGGCACGACCAATTCAACCAACGTGCCCACGGCGACCTCAGCTTTTCCCGCTACCCTCGGCGCATTTCAAACCTGCAGCGTATTGGATGTGCCCCCTGCCGCCACAAATTGCGGCACCAACCGCTTTTTCCTAAGCAAGATCGATGCGACGCAGTCAGGTTTCACCAGTTTGGCGTATTCGACCTACTTTAGCGGCGGCAATCCGTCGAGCGCGGTGACCGTGGGCGGAGGAATTGCGGTTGACATCGCGGCGAACGTTTACATCGCCGGAGGCACCAACTATCAGGTAAACGGAAATGCTGCCACCGATTTCCCGATCCTCAATGCGTACCAGGGGTGTTTGAATACTCCGCCGCCAGCCAATGGCGTGACGAGCACCAGTTGCAGCAATTCAAGCTTGAACACCGATGCCTTCGTGGCGAAGTTCAATCCCTCCGCCTCGCCTGGCTCGCAGCTGATCTATTCCACCTATTTCGGTGGATCCGGCAGCGACGTCGGCTATGGAGTCGCCGTTGACGCAGGGTTCAGCGCTTACGTGGCCGGTTCTAGCAATTCCACCGATTTCACGCTTCCCACCTCGATCGCTCCGTTCCAACCCGCCTTTGGCGGCGGCGCGCTGGATGCCTTTTTGGGCAAGTTCGGTAACCCCTGCACCGGGACGGGCTGCGCTACGCCTACGGTGCCCTTGAATTACTTCACATACCTGGGAGGTTCGGGGCAGGACGCCGGTTTGGGAGTCGCGGTCGATTCAGTGCAGGGATCAACGGGCGGCGCCAGGATCGTCGGCTACACAAACTCTGACGGTTTTCCATTGACCAGCGGAAGTAGCATTCAGCCAAATCGTGGCGGCGGATTCGACGCTTTCGTGGCGCGCATCGACACCACGATCTCTGGTACAACCAGCCCGGCTGGCACGGCCGGCGAATACGCGACGTACCTGGGCGGTAGCGGCAATGATTATGGGACCGCGATCGTGACCGATGCCCAAGGCAGCGCATATGCCGCGGGCGAAACTGCCTCCACTAACTTTCCAACCGTCAATCCCTTCCAGCCCCATCTTGCAGGCAACGCCAAAACTGACGCCTTCTTCGCCAAGCTGGGACAGTCTGTCAGTTTATCGTTCATTTCGGCCTCCGCCTCCCCTAGCCAGGTGGGTGTGGGCAGTCCGCTCACCTATGTTTTCATCGTTCAAAACAATGGCGACCCGATTCAGACCTTTACCGTGCTCAATAATCTGCCGGTCACCGGGGCCACCTTCAACAATGCCACGGCTTCGCCGGGAAGTTGCACTACAACGGTGGTAAACAGCACCGTGCAATGCACTGTTGGCCCGCTTAGTTCGTTGCAGCCGGCCAGCGTTAACGTCACCGTCAATCCCAACGCACCTAGTCCGCCCAATACTGCGCCCGTTAAACTGACGGACAGCGCCGTCATCCAGGTTGGCCAAAACTCGGTGGCAAGCGCCAGCGCCACCGGCACTGTCAACGATTTCACGCTGACCGTGGCCCCGAGCACTCCACCGCCGGTGGCAGCCGGCGCGCCGGCCAGCGTCACCGTCACCGTGACCCCAACCGGCAACATTCCCAATGCCGTGTCTTTCGCCTGCGGTTCCGGGCTTCCGACGGGCGCGAGTTGTTCTTTCCCCAATGGTTCTTCTGTCCCGAACCTGAGCAGCGGCGCCCAGAGCCGCCTGCTCGTCATCAACACCACCGTACGGGTCACGACGCCCGCGAGCTTGTGGCGCAGCCGCAAGTTGTTCTATGCAATTTGGCTCCCCATGGCTGGACTGGCTTTGCTTGGTCTGCGGACTGGAAGAGCGAATCGCCCTTTGATGGTTGCTCTTCTGGCAGTTGGTATAACCTCGGTTGTACTTCAGGTTGGGTGCGGCAGCAGCGCTCTGACTACCTCCACCACCGGCACGCCGGCGGGAACATATACCATTAACGTGAACGCGACCTCAGGCTCGGCGCCCGCACAGGCCGTGAGAACTCAGCAGGTGACGCTCACCGTACAATAAACCTCTAGGATCTCACTGAGCAGCGGGCTTGAGGACCGCCGTATTTCTCTCGTCATTAGCGATAATGCGATAAAACTTCTTTAATTCCTCCGCTTTGCTCACCGGCACGCTCAGTTCTTTCACCTCGAACGTGCGTGTGTAGCGAAGCACGTCGCCGTGCACTTCCGACTTCGAGTGATAACTCGCGAAGCCGTAGTCGGCGTCTACGGCAGCGGGCAAGTCATCAACCACGTATCCCTGTGGCAGCGCGATCTCAAAATTATCCGTGTCCAAGGTTGGCCCTTTGAATTCGTAAGGAAACTTCCTTGGCTCCTTGGTCTCCATCACCCCACTGGATTTTGTTCCGACCACACGCGGTCGCAGCAACAGCAGGCCCCCCGCATTCTTGGCATAGCTTGGGGCTTCAAATGAGTAGTCGAAACCGAGTGGCTGGTCGGTGCGGTTCAGGTTGATCGCGGTCGCCTTGGTGATCCGGAACGTCGCCAGTGAATCCGCCAGCAGCGACTCGATCGGTTTAATCTTGTCAGCGTCTTTTGTGGCTATGGCCAATCTCTCCCTCTCCCAACGAGCGCGATCGCCCATTCGCTCCTCTGTGATCTCCCCCTTCAATGTTCCAGCGGGATCAAGGGTCAACTTAGCTGTGCGCTGAATTGAGTTCATCGCCGACGGTTGCCTCGGCAACTCGACGAGTTCGCCTCCGTCTGGTGTAACGAGCAAGCCCCAATTGGCCTGCAAATTGCCCTCGATTTGTCCAAAGGGCACAAGCTCGTAGGTGGGATCGAAGAAAAGCAGCCTGCCCAAACGCGGGTGTTCCATAGTTGAGATCAGCGACGGGTCGTTGATCCCGGCCGGCAACTTGATCGCTACGATCGCGTGGTTAAACCCGAAAGCGTTCGCCGGCGTCGCGTCCGTGACGGATCCACGTTCGTCGTTAATTACCACATAGTACGAATCCACGCCGATCTCATGAAGCATCGAGCTCATCAGCGTGGCTTTATCTTTGCAATCTCCATACTTGTGAACGAATACATCACCGGCGGCATGGGGCTGAAAGCCGCCAATTCCCAACTCAATCGCTACATACCGGATATCGTGCTGTACGAACTGCGCCAGGGCCTGCATCTTCGCAAGCGGCGTGGTCGCGGAGGCAGTCAACGCCATCACTTTCTCATGGATTTCCGGAGTGGCGTCACGCCGCCCACTGGTCAGGTTCAGGTACCACTTTCCCATCTCGTTCCACGTTGCGAATCCTTGCATTCCCGGACCGCCCGGCGGGAAATATGAGACGACCATTAATCCAGCTACGCCCGGCAGGGGTGGCATGTCCTCCTCCCTGCGGATTTCTGCGACATTGCCGACTTCCCACTGCCAGGTATTGTTTCCCGCCTCGTCCGCTTTAGTCTCAGGGTGATTGAGCCACAGGGCCTTGTATCTCCAGCCGTTGGGCAATTGCAGAGAGTAGCGGCTGTCTTGCACTGGGTCTCGCCCCTGAAAGTCCCAGATGTCCTGAAGCAGCAAAGGCTGTTCTTCTCGTTCATACTCGTAGCCAATGATGTTGCCGGGATCGGGCGCCGGTATACGAAGCAGTTTGGCTCTCACATCCGTTACAAGCTCGCCGCCTTCGACATCGGGGGCAACCTCGATCGCGTCTTTGTCCTTTACTTCGTAATCTTTGCCTTGCGAAGGGATGCACCAGCCCCGCAAGCTCGTGACTTTTTGGCCTGGCGAATCGAAATAAACAAAAACAGTGCCATGGTGCCGTCCTTCCGGCCGCAGGATCCTGTAAGCCATGCGAACATGCGTTTTGATCTTGTCCTGCGACAGCACGGTTACGTTGGTTTCGGAGTAGAGCAATATGGCGTCCGTTTTTTCATCGTGCGCGGGGAGCGGCGCGTTGGTCAGCGCGTGCATCCAGGAAGGAGCGCTCTCATTTCCCGCTTTTGCCTTTGGAACACAAACCAAAGCGCAGGCCACCGCGCCAAGAAAAGCCAGCGCCGCCCGTTTGCTAATTGCTAGTGACCGCCACACCCGGTTGCAAAACCGCTTGCTGCTCATCGCCACTATTCACCGCCTGAAAAAAACTACGTAAGGCCGCATAATACTTCGGATCCAACATCAGAAAATCCAGATTCAGCATGCGCGTAATGTGCAACGCCGTTTTTTCGTTCTCTACTTTGAGGTTGTAGAGCACAATATGAGCGTCTTGGTTCGAGATCGGGGGAATGCTGCTCACCTGCCAGCCCAAGGGCAGATCAATGGTCACATCGTCAATTTTCTGGTACGGATACTCCACGTAAATAGGATGTACTCGGCTCGCGTGCTCGAAAAGATGTTTTTCCTGGGCGGTAAAAATTCCAACGGGCAGCAGCGCGCGCTTGCCCGCACCTGAAATCCATCCGGGGATCTTTATATCGAACTCGGCAACTAACGGCTTCGCAGAACTCGCCCAGTCCGGTAGACCGGTCAGGGTCACTTCCGCCGCTGCTGGTACCTGTTCCTTAGCTAGTTCTTCCAACAGTCTCTTATGCTCTACTTCGTCGCTATTCCTCTCGCGGAGCCGCCAGTACATTCCTGACAACCCCGTATATGTCATGGTGAGTTTCCCGTCTAAGTCGCCCGCCTCAGTAAGTCTCAGCTTGGCTTCACGCTCATTCCGTGATGCCGAACTGGGCGGAAGGGGCGTTTGAATCCAGCTTCCGCCCTCCTTATCCAAACGAAGTCCGGTTGTGCCGGTTTCTGACCAGGTGAGCAATCCGAATGGTGTGAAGGCTGCACCCGGATCGAAGTAAAGATCTTTTCCGTCAAGCCTGACCAACACCACGTTGGCGTCTAGCTTGTGGCTTTCCTCGGTCTTCGGATTGAAGAAGTAGCGTCGGCGGTCAGCTACCCAGCAGCCATACGCCTCGAAGCCCGCTGTTCGGACGAGCGCCAGATACACCCACGTTATGTCCTTCCCGTCACCGTAACCACGCTTCCAGAGTTCTTCAACGTTAGCTGGAGGTTTTTCTTTTGCCCGTTTTTTCTCTTCCTCAGTCTTTCTCGGTTCGTAGGAGGTGTTCCGAATCTGTTGCACCCGGTCGTAGATTTTGCGCAACTTCATTTCTGGAGTATCACTTGCCGAGACGATTTGTGTCACGACGTCCTGCAATGAGTTGTGCTTACCAACAAAATTCTCAAGTTCGTTGTAGCGTCTCTTCGCAACGCCTCTCCAGAATTTGTCGGTGTCCGGCTCGAATGTATCCTGACTGTAGATGAATTCAACCCGAGACTTCAGCTCGGTTTCAGGGGGCATAAAATCCTCCCGCTGGAAAGCGGGAATGTTTTGTGCTTCCAGCCGGATCACGTGGTCCGGCCCCTGTTGCGGTTGGGCAGTTCCCGCGGGCAGCCAGTTCCACGTCCAGCGAAGAATAAGTTTTTCGTTGTCGGGCTCAAACGGTTTCAGCGTGAACTTTGCGGCTTTCGTGAACAGCTCATTGCTCAATATCCACTGCGAGCCATAATAGTAGTGCTCGCTCAAGTCGAGAGTATAGAAATATTCGATTACGCTGCCCGGTTGGACATCGGGTAAAGTGAAGGTTTTAGCCAGATATCTTACGCCTCTGCTTTTTACGATCGACTTCTCGAAAACCTTTCCGTCGAAGTTCGCAATGGTTCCATCCGGCCGTATAGTTCGTGCATGAATGTTGACAATGTTGTCCTCAGTCTCGCGATAAAAGGGGATTTCCACGTCGGCATACTTGCGACCCTCCTCGGTGAGGATCTTGATTCGAACGTAGTCGTCTTCGTGGCCGGTGCGGATGTTGTCATCGCGATCCACTTGACGGTAAAGGATGATGGCTGGCGCGCCCGGCACCGCCGGCTCGCTGGTCATATGAAGTTCATCAGGAGAGACAGGCTGAAATCCAACGCCTGCCACGCAGCCTGAAGCTGCCCAGGCCAGGAAAAGAAACCGCAGAAGGAAATTCCGAAAGGCCAGACTCGAACCCATGGCGCGCTCCCCGATGAAACAGCAATCAGCGGCCGCTCGGTGAACAAGGAACGGCTTGCAGCGAAAGACGCCAACTAAACACAAAACACTAGAATACAGGCGCGGGGAAGCGCAATTACCGGAACGGATTATACCTCGAACAAGCCGGCCTTCAAATAGTGGGGTTTAGCTCAGTTGCCGGTCTGTGTCGTGGCCGGTTGCAGGATAATCTGCTGATCATCGGCCCTGCGGACGATCTGAAAAAAGTTGCGCAGATTGGCATACTGATTTACGCCCAGCATAAAGACGTCCACGTTTAACTTTCGCATGAAATGCAGTTTGTTTTGCCGCATCTCAACCTTGAAGCTATACCGAACGTCTCGACCATCACGATCTTCGTCTTGCGGGACACTGTTCACGTTCCAGTCGGTCGGCAGTTCTATGGTCACGTCCTCTATTCTTGCGGATGGATACGGGAAATAGACAGGAGTCGTTCGCTCGCCATTTTCAAACAGATGTTTTTCAGACGCGGTGAAGATGCCCACGGGAAAAACGGCGCGCTTGCCTGCATCCGAGGTCCAGCCCGGTATCTTTACGGCAAATTCCGCGATCAGCGGCGGGCCGGTGCTCCGCCAGTCCGGCTTGTTCGTCAGTTCCACCTCGGCGGGGCGGGATATCTGTTCTTTGACGTAAGCTTCCAAAGCTCTTTTGCGCTCCACGTCGTCGCTGTGCAGCATGTCGAGTCGCCAATCCATGGCTTCCAGCCCGGAATAGGCAAGCCGGAGCGTGCCTTCGAGGTCGCCTGCAGGTGAAAGTTTGAGTTTTGCCTGGTACTCGCTGGCGGAGTCCGAACTGGCGGGGAGAGGCGTTTCGATCCAGAATCCTCCGTTCTTATCCAGGCACAACCCCGCTGTCCTGGTTTCTGTCCAGGGAAGCAACCCGTAGGGCGTAAAAGCAGCTCCGGGGTCGAAGTAAAGATCGTGCCCATTGAGCTTGAGGAGCACGACATTGGTATCCAGTTTTTCGCTTTGTTCGGTCTTGGGATTAAAGAAGTAATGCTCCCGATCAGCCACCCAGCATCCATAGGCTTCAAAACCGGCGGCCCGGAGGAGAGCGAGATAGAGCCAGGTAATTTGCGTTGCGCTCCCATAGCCTCGTTTCCAAACGTCTTCAACATTCTCCACCGCCTTTTCTTTTGCGCGCTTTTCTTCTTGCTGGCTCTTTTCCAGCTCGTAGGACGTGTTTCGAATCTGGAGCGCCCGATCGTACAGCTTGCGCAATTTGACGTCGTTCGCATCCTGCGGCGCCACGACCTGCGCTACCGCTTCTTCCATCGTCTTGCGTTTGGCGACGAAATGCTCCAGCCCCTCGTTCCAGTCCTTGCCGACGTTCTTCCAGAACTTATCCGCGTCAGTTTCGAAGCGAGTCGGCTGTAAATGAAATCCACCCGTGCCTGCAATTCCCCCTCGGGAGGCATGAAGTCTTCTGTCTGAAACGCTGGGATGTTGCTGGCTTCCATGCGAATCACCCGGTCCGGGCCCATTTTTGGTGCGAGGCCGGGCGGCACTCTTCCGCCCATGCGGAGGACGAAAAAGGGACTCGGTTTGAGCGAGAAGCGGGCTTTCTTGGTGAATAAGTCCTGGCTAAGAATCCAACTGGAGTCGTAGACCCAGCCCCATTCAACACGGTAGGAATATTCAATGATGCTCCCGATCCGAACCTCGGGAAGTGCGAAGATTTTCGCAGAATATCGGATTCCCCGGGCCTTCACGAGCCGCTTCTCGAAAACCTTGCCATCAAAATTGACGATGGCGCCATCCGGATTTTGCGTGCGGCCCTTGATATCGACGATTTTTTCAGCCCCTTCCCAATATGGAAGCTCCACGTTGCCAAACTTGCGCCCCTCCTCGGTGAGGATCTTAATTCGCACGTAATTGTCCTCGCGAGCCGAATAATTGGAAGCCCGGTCGTCGCGATCCACTTGGCGGAACAGGATGATCGCGGGCGCGCCAGGAGCCATGGGCTCGCTGGTCATCTTTAATTCGTCTGGAGAAGCTGGTTGAAAATCGATGTCGGCGGCGCAGCAGGGGACCAAAAGGCCGATGAGTAACGCAAGATGGAGAAAAATTCGGAGACTACGTGGCATGGGTCGGCCAAGCAGAGACCACGCGCGAGATTATACCCCGAGAGCGAACCAGTTAGTCTGCTGCCGCTCCCTGATTGGCTACCGGTTCATTCCGCCGGCGGGCGGAACGATTAGGCGGCAGGCCGGCATCGCGGATCTTATAAAGCAGCGCGCGATAGCTGATGCTCAACGCCCGCGCCGCTTGTTTTCGGTTCCAATGATGGGCCTGCAATACTTTCAAAATCACTTTACGTTCCAGTTCCCGCGTGGCTTGCCGGGTCAACTTCTTCAGCGAGATGGGCCCATCCAGATTGATCTCGGGATTGAAATATTCCTGCTCGCGGGCCACCAGATCGCTGCTGATCACGTCTTCATTACCCAGGATCACGTACCGCTTGATCAGGTTCTCGAGCTCGCGAATGTTGCCCGGCCAGTGATACTTCTGCAGCGCAGACATCAACTCCGGCGAAAGGTCGCGCGCGCGGCAATTGTATTTCTGGTTGTAGTACTCCAGAAAATATTCCACCAGCTCTGGAATGTCGCTGCGTCTTTCGCGCAAAGGGGGCATTTGCAGATTGACCACGTTGATGCGATAGAACAAATCCTGCCGGAAGGTTCCGGCGCCAATCTCCTGCTCCAGTTGCCGGTTGGTGGCGCAAACCACGCGGACTTCCACTTTCTTGTCCTCCTGCGCGCCGATCCGGCAGAATTGCCCATCCTGAAGCAGCTGCAATAGCTTGGATTGCAGTCCTAAATCCAGTTCAGAGATCTCATCCAGAAAGAGCGTGCCGCGGTGTGCCAGTTCCACACGTCCCGGCTTGGCTCCGTATGCGCCGGTGAAGGCCCCTTTTTCGTAACCAAACAACTCGCTTTCCAGAAGCGTCCCAGGAATGGCCGGGCAGTTCACTTTCACATACGGGCCAGTTCTCCAGGGAGAGAGCCCGTGAATCATGCGGGCGATAATGTCTTTTCCTGTGCCGCTTTCGCCTTGAATCAAAACGGGTACGTTGGCGCTGGCCACTTTATCCATGCGCTCGCGCAAAGCTTGCATGCTGTCGGAGCGTCCGAAAACCACTGCCTCAGGAGGAATCTCTCCGATCGATGCCACCAGCGAACTAACCGAACTTGAAGTCGTCATCAGGTTACCCAGATTGCTCGAAACTTTCTTCAATGGCCCCAAGTGCACCCCGAGAGCCAAACTGAGACAGACCCACTTTTGCACTACCCGTTGATAGTTAAGTATTTCTTAATGATAACGATAGGCGAACGTCACCAAGTAACCGGGAAGGCTCGCGCTCCCGGGCATTTGATTGCCGATCACAACTTAACCATGAGAAAAGTTTTTCACTTGGGAGAATTAACTTTCCTTCCCTGCTAGGAGGTTCGGGAGGTCTGGTGCAAAAGCGGATGGGAGAACTTCAGGCCAACCAGATGATAACCATCGGCGCGACTCACCCGGGTTGCGCGGGCCCGGAGAATACGCGAAGCTTTTGGCAAGGCAGCGACTGCGCTTAGAGGTGCGCTGGGAATCTCGAGCAAAACCTGTGCCGCTAGCGGCAAAGCGCGGCGCACCGCGACCAGCGCTCCCCCGGCCGAAACATTTAACGCCGTGGCAAACTCAAGGAATTCTTTGCCGTTTTCATCGCGGCTGCGTACAAATACTGGGATTGCCAACGGTAGACGCACCCACTTCCGGCGTTCAGTTTCGGGCTTTCGTCGGTTCAATCATGCCCCTCAAACTACACTTAACACGGAGTTTGCCGCACCTTAGGGGCCAAACTAACCCCTGGGCATGGGTGGTTTTCGAGTCAAAACCCTGGGAAGCCCACGTGATTCACTGAAAGCTGGCCATCATTGCCAAGCGAATCGCGAACAAGATTCGCTAAACATTCGCTGTGGTACGTTCATTATCAGGCGGCCGGGCAGAGCTTGAAGTGCAATATTTTTCCTCTATTTGCCCGTTTCCTTGCATTTTGTGTTTGACAGGGGAAAAACTATGCCCTAAATTACCAACAAAGAGATTTGGTGCAGTCCAGCTCTTCGTTGTTCCTTCCCCACTTCGCCAAACCGCAAGTTCGCCACTTATGGGCCCGACGCAGGAAAACACGTGTCTCTCCCCAACATCTCAGGCAACTGCCGTTGGTTCCTCGGCCAAGGCAGTGGGCGTCGACACGCTACCCTACGAGGAGCTGGCCCAGGAATACAGGCAAATGCGTGAGCGCTTCCTGCGTACTACCAACGCCTTAGCTTCTGCGACCCATGACTTGAAAACCCCCCTGGCGATCTTGAACGGCTATATCGAGCTGCTTCAAAGCGAAAAGCTGGGAAAGCTCAACGAACGCCAGCGCGAGATTCTGGGCGATATGCACTCCAGCGGACAACGCCTTCAACAGTTTATTCAGGATTTTCTTAGCTTCAGCGTCCTCGAGACCGGCGAGCTGAAGATGCGTTACGAGATTGGCGATCTGAACGCTTGTCTCTCTGAGGTCTGCCGCCTCTGGTCACACCGTTTCCAGGAGAAGGGACTGGCGCTTTATTTTCTGGCCAACGACAAGCTAATGCCCTTCGGCTTCGACTCCGCCAAGATTCAGCGTGTAGTTTCAAATCTTTTGGAAAACTCTTCCAAGTTCACTCCTGCCGGAGGAACGGTCTGGCTCCACGCCGAGCCGCACATGTGGGAGCGCCGCAGCGCTGACGTGCCGGGTGTATACAGCGAGCGCCGCCGCCACGACAATACTCTCCCCAATTCTGTCAAGGTCAGCGTTTCCGATACCGGGCCGGGCATTCCCGCCGAGTATCACATTGAAGTGTTTGACGATTTCTTCCGCCTGCCGCAAAACGAAAACCAGTCCGAAGGCATGGGGCTGGGCCTGGCCATTGCGCGCCGTTTGGTTAACGCCATGGGCGGCAAGATTTGGGTAGAAAGCGAAGCGGGCACCGGGTGCAAATTTTGTTTCCTCATTCCCCTCAAACCCACTCCCGGCGTTGCCAGCAAAGGGAAGGGGAAATGAGCGAAACTGCCAGCATCCTGCTTGTCGATGACGAACCCGGAATGCTTCGTTACATCCGCACGCTTCTGGAGGTCGATGACTACAAAGTCGAGACCGCTTCCACCGGCGAAGAGGCTCTGACCCGGGTGCAAAAAGGTTTGCAGCCTGATCTGGTTCTTCTCGACTTACTCATGCCGGGCATCGATGGACTGCAGACCCTGGAACAGCTTCGCCAATTGCGGCCGGGCGTGAAAGTCGTGATGCTCTCCTGCGTCAGCGACACGCGCAAAGTAGTGCAGGCGATCCGCCTTGGCGCCCATGATTACTTAACCAAGCCCTTCCAGAAGGCCGAGCTCGACGCCGTGATTGACCAGTGTTTGGGGACGAATAACCAGAACTATCCCGGTGAAGTGGAAGAGCTCTACGATGACGTTTTCTTTGTGGCTGCCAGCGCCGCCATGCGCAAGATTCGCTCACAGGCCGCGCTCGTCGCCCACGTTGACATTCCGGTCCTGCTGCTCGGCGAAAGCGGCACTGGTAAGGAAGTAATAGCTCATCTCATCCACAAGTTATCGCCGCGTGCCCACCGGACTTTCCTCAAGGTAAATTGCGCCGCTGTACCTGCCGACTTGCTGGAAAGTGAACTCTTCGGTTATGAAGCCGGTGCTTTCACCGGCGCAACCCATTCCAAGCCGGGAAAGTTTGAGCTCTGCAACAAGGGCACGATCCTGCTCGACGAAATCGGAGAAATGCCGCCCGTTCTGCAAGCGAAACTGCTGCACGTTCTGCAAGACCAGCAGTTTTCGCGCCTGGGCAGCCGCTCCATGATCAAAGTGGATGTCCGCATTCTCGCGGCGACCAACATCAACATTACGGAAGCGCTGGCCACCAGGCGATTGCGCGAAGATTTATACTATCGCCTCAACGCATTCACCCTTCAGTTGCCTCCGTTGCGCGAGCGCAAAGAAGAAATTCCCATCCTGCTGAAGCACTTCATGTCGCGCATGGCGGAACAGTACGCGCGACCGCCGCTTCCGCTCTCTCCTGAGTTACTCAAGGCGTGCCAGGAATATCACTGGCCGGGAAATCTGCGCGAACTCAACAACTTTGTGAAGCGATTCCTGGTGCTGGGCGACGAAAAGCTCGCGGTCACCGAGCTTTATCCCAAGACTGACGGTAATGGCGCCGGCTTTCAGCCCGCGCCCCACGTTCCCAACGACAATGCAGGTGGCCTGAAATCACTGGCTCGCAGCGCCAAGGATGAAGCTGAGGCCGAAGCCATCAAGCGCGCGCTGGACCAGACCAACTGGAACCGAAAGCAGGCCGCGGCGCTGTTGCAGATCAGCTACAAAGCTCTGCTCTATAAGATTCGCCAGTACGGGATCGCCCAATCGAAAAGTCATAAACTCTCCGCGGGCGCGTGAGAACCTTCGCCACCTTCCAGGAATGAAGAATGTTCCTGCGGGGTTAATTTCAAACCTTCAACTTGTCATTCTGAGCGAAGCGAAGAACCTATGCAACCGTCTCGCGCGACGGGAGAAAGCGAAATTTTGCGGGAAGTGCATAGGTCCTTCGTTTGTGGCTCCTTCGCGCAGCGAACGAGCCACTCGCCCTCAGGATGACAAGCTTAGAAGCCGCTTATTGTCCAATCGCAAACAGCACGGCGTCGTTGATCGCGTAGACCGTGCCATCGGGGCCAATCAAGGTTGGAGTGTAGGCCTCACCAATTCCGCTCGAAAGTTTGATGCGCTCGGAAAAGTTCTTCGTCACCAGGTCCCAGCGATACAGCGTTCCGTCTTCACTATTCGCCAAAACCGATTTGCTGAAGGGATCGACCGCTGCCGTGTTGATGCACCACTCGCGCACCGCTCCGGGGAAAGTGGGGAAGTCAGGATCGGGCGTGACTCCTTTGATCGTTATCACTTCATGCATCACCAGGGTCTTGTGGTCGACCGGATCCTTTTCCGTGGCGTTGGGATCGAGAATCGCGATCTTGTTATGCCCGTCGCCCGTAGCGATGCCTGCATAATTGTTGTACTTCGTCATCAACAAGTAAGTTGACGTGCCCGTGTATGACGGCACCAACGAAGCGTCCACGATGGAAGCCGTATCGTCCCAGCCGAAGCTGCCGGGAATTTTTTCCACGGAAAGATCGTTGTTGAAGTGCAGCAGCCAGCCGCGGTCGTTATGGCCGGGAAATGGATCTTCCAGCACGCCGAAATACACGTCGCCATCCGGCCCTACAGTTGGGGTTGCGCTGCTTTCGTCGGCAATCGTCGCGAAGAAACCAGATGCGGGATCAAGCAAACGCACTTCCCGGATGAGTTTTAAAGTAGTGCTGTTGAGAGCGAGCAAGTCGCCTACGCCGAAGTCCACGCTGCCGAGCGCCACATAAAGAGTTTTGCCGTCGTGAGAAAGCGCGGGCGCGCAGTTTACCGCCACTTTTGTGATCAGAGCATCCCCGCTTACGGTCTGCGCCCCAACCCATTTGGCGCTGCCCTTGGCTGGAATTCGCGCCAGCCCGCTTTGCAGAGTCACCGGCGTCGGCCCCAAAACAAGAAATCCGAAGAAGATATTGCCATGGGCATCCGCGGTGATCGGTGTGTTGATTTGCACGTTTTGTGTGAACGCGCCCTTGTCGCTGTTGAAGTTGTTGATGCCATAGAAGGCGATGCGTGTCAGCGTGCCCGAGGCATCATCCACGTTGCTTCTCACCAGCACCGTGCCACCGGCTGCCGGCATGAATAGCGTATCGCCCACAAGTGTAGGCCCAAAGGCGGGAGTGAACCCTGCGCTCGGCGCCTTGTAGTCCGTGCTCAGCTTCCATTTCAGCGCGCCGGTTGCGCCATCGTGCGCCTCGACGCGGAAACTGTTGGCGCCGGTCTTCACTGGCACAATCACCGTATTTGCGGCCGTGATCAACGGCGAGCCGTAATGAATCAGGATGTCTCCGTTAGTGATCACCGGATGCAGGTCAACGGGCGTGCTCCAGTGGATCTTGGCCAGCGGTTGAGACGCCACGGAGGAAACACTGGTATGTTGCGCATCGTGCGCGTGGGTCGGCCATGAAGCCTGGGCGGAGGCAACCCCGCAAATCAAGAGCGCAGCCAGCGTGGAAAGTGCAAGGTTGACAACTAAGCGCGACATCCTGCGTTTGCATTGATCCATAAGAGTCTTCTCTGGGGACAAATGGAATCAACAACAGGAGAAATTTACAGGGACTGAAAGCCGCAGTTGTCAAAGCCTGGTAAAAGGTTTGTTTCAGACAAGCCAATTCAACCAGCACACAAAAAGGGAAACTGGCGGCTACTTTTTCTTTTTCCCAAACAAGCCGCTTAAGGCATTGCCGAGGGGCGAATTTCCGGCGGGAGTTTTTCCCAGGGCCCCACCGGTCAGACGGTTCTTCAATTCCGAAGCGGCCAGGCCTTGTAAGTCAGGCACGAAGGTCGGGTTGGAAGTTGTGCCCTGAATAAAGAACGGAATGCTGGCGTTGCCGCTTCCGCCGCCCAAACCCGCAAGCTGCGTCAAGCCGCTTACGGCGCTGCCGGAAAGATTCGCCGTCATTTTGTAATTTAGAGCGCCTGCCGGGCTGATTGTTCCCGCTCCAGTCATGACGCCGAGCGCGGGAACAGTGAGGTTTACATTGTCAGTACGAATGCCATCGGGAGCGACCCGCACATCCGTGCTCAGGTTTTGGATGGAAGTGTCATTCCCGGTTTTCGACCCGCTCATTTTGGAAACCGCGGAGAGTTTCGATCCCAGGTCAAAGCCCGCAAGCTGAGTGTTGGCGAGTTTGATCGGCCCAGTGATGACTAATTTATCAATGGGACCAACGATGGTCAGATCGCTCGAGAGCGTTCCACCTTTCAACGATGAACCGGAGGGCAACACCACAGCCAGCGCCGGCAGCATGGCGACCAGATCATCCACCGGCATGCCGGGGGCGTTGAGTTTCATGTTCAACGAAGTGGTTTCACCCTGGGTCTGGTAGGTGCCGGTGAGTTTCGCCAAAGCCTTGCCAATCGTAAGATCGCCCTGCGTGAGTGTTCCGGCCTCGGTCTTCAAGTTGTAGTTGGTGGCAAATTTCGCATCCACGGTTCGTCCCGCAGGCTTGCCTTTGGGCGATAGCACGAGTTTGTCGGCGCTGGCCGTGCCGCTCACGCTGGCTTGTTTTCCGTCGGAGGTGAGTTGAGCATCCAGATTTGCCAGCCCGGCAATGCCCGCGGCGGGGTCGATAAACCCCGATGCCGCCAAGTCCATTTGCTTCACGTTCAGCTGCGCCTGCACTGGAGTTTCCGCCGCATCATTCGGGTTGATTGGGCCTGCTTTGCCGTCCAGTTTCAGGCTCCCGCCGCCGGGAAGGTTCGCGGTGAGGGTGAAAGGAGACTGGGAGTTCATAGAGAAATCCCGCACCGTGATGTTGACGTGATCATAGACGTGCGGTTTGGCGGCGGACTCCGCGTGAGAAATCGTGACTCGCCCGTCAGCAACCTCGAGCTTATTTACCGAAAGATTGGCTAAACCCGAATCCGGGGAATCCGATTTAGATGTGTTCGAAGCCGGGGACGCATTGGACGCAACCGGTTTCGCCGCCGACTGACTTCCCAGGCTGGAGAAATTCCATTTGCCGGAGGCCGCGCGAACGAGTGAAATTTCCGGCTGGTCCAACTTGATTTCCGTAATGTGCAGCTCCTTGGAGAAAATGAGCGGCAACAGTTCCACCCCCACTTTCAGTTCCTTGGCCTGCACGAAAGCCGACTTGCTGAAGGCCGGATCGTCGGCAATTGATAGATTTTCCGCTGTTACCGAGCCCGAGAGGATCGAGAGGCCAAGATTTCCCACCTTCACTTCTCGGCCAAGCGCTGTGGAAAGCTCCGACTCAAGCCGCGGCCGGAAGCTGTTCACATTCACCACGAACGGGAGCACGATGATGATGACGAGGAAGACTGCGATTACAATGGCGGCGATTTTCACTGTACGCTTCATGACTTGACCTCCTGCGCGGGTGGGCGTGACCTGGAAGTACCGCCAGTCTACCAAAATCAGCCCTATTGTGGCTCTCGGGTAAGATCTGGGTTGGGCATCGAACCGTAGAGTTCCTGCTGCCGTTTGTTCCGTTGCTGGTTCATGATGTGAGTGGCGGTTTCCATCTCTGCCTTTGCCTCCTGAGTTCGTCCCAGGCGCTGTAGAACCTGGCCACGGAGATAATGAAGCGTGTAGTTTCCGGGATCGAGCTTGGC
>Ga0335081_10000912_pt1 | contig 47377 bp, 36 predicted proteins | sample Lox_Sample_35_FD_206713 | JGI IMG/M metagenome (GOLD analysis project Ga0335081, IMG submission 206713) | Soil microbial communities from Loxahatchee National Wildlife Refuge, Florida, United States - Lox_Sample_3.5 | ecosystem: Environmental > Terrestrial > Soil > Wetlands | place: USA... | reverse complement strand
ACCATGCACCGTAAGTCGGGCATTCTTATGAATGTCCATTCGACCTCCCGGGAAGATTTGATTGCTCAGCACAATCAGCATCTCCCGTTCAGGTCGAATGGACAACCTGTTGAAAGGTCACAACTAGCGGGCATCCAGGACGCTGAATCGCGCGAAGTGCAGGAATATGCCGGGAGAGCCGTGACTTTCGATCATTGTTGAGGAACGATGTTGGCATGCCGTGCGACTTCTTGCCAGCGGCCTTGCTGTTTCATCCAGACAGCGGTGAATCGGAGGTGCTCGGTTTTTCCAGCATTTGGCATTTTCCCGCCCCAGACCACGGTCTCGCTTCCGGCCACGATCACAGTTTCGCCATAAACTCGGACATACTCAATCTGTCTATCATAGGGATTGATCACCAAGAAGCCGGATTCGACCATTCCCAAGACCTGCTGCTTGTTTACAAATTTGTTCAAGGGGTTGGTGACGACGAAATCATCCGACCACAAACGCGCCATCGCTTTCGGGTCGTTGTTGAGAAAAGCTGTGACCTCTTCCGCGTTCAGCTTCCGGATCTGCTTCTCCGGACCGTCTTCGGTGGTTGGCTCGTCATTCCGCGCGCGAACAGAAGCGGTGGCGACAACTGCGAGCGAGGCGAGGAGCGCGGCGTAAAGAAGCGACATTTTCATGGGTCAATTCCTTTCAGGTATGCCGGAGTTTAACCTACGATCAGCGATTCGGAAACGTCCCAGAGTGACCGCGGGCAAGTTGAGATTGCGACGGCCAGCCCGGAAAGCGGCCCGCCAAGCGAGACAACAGCGAGACATAAGAGAAGAATGCGGCGGTGGGCGTCTAAGGGTAGACTCGGACGGCTGTAGACTTGCTTTTATCTCGCAGCGGCTAAGGCCGCGCGAGGAACGGAACCGTTTGCGAGATACATTCGTTTCACCTTTCGGAGGATTTGCACATGAAGCGATACCGAAATTATGCCGCGATGCTGGCGGGGGTTGTGTTGCTGGCGGGCTTCGCGTACGGGCAGGCGAAGCACACGCCGACGATTGATGAGTCGCTGAGCTTGAAGGGCGTGGGCTCGCCGATGATTTCGCCCGACGGGCGGTTCGTGGCGTACCGGATGGGCGAGACGAACTGGAAGGACAACGAATTCGTGTCGCAAATCTGGCTGGTGAATCTGGCGAGCGGCGCGAACTTTCAATTGACGCGCGGCAAGCACGGGCCGGGCGCGGCGGAATGGTCGCCGGACGGGAAATGGCTGGCGTTCGTGGCAGAACGCGAGGCGAGCGCGGTCGAGCCGCTGGCGGAAGAAAAGAAGGAAGAGAAAAAGGAAGAGAAGAAAGAGGAGAAGAAGGAAGAAAAGAAGGACGCGAAGGAAGGCGAATCGGGGGGCGGAAAGCCGGCGGCGCACCAGATCTGGCTGATCTCGCCGGAGGGCGGCGAGGCGTGGCAATTGACGAAGTCGCCGACGGACGTGGGCGATTTCGAGTGGTCGAAGGATTCGAAGTCCATCGCGTTCGCGGCGAACCCGGCGGAAACGAAAGGCAGCAAGGACCGCAAGGAGAAATACAGCGATTTCGAGGTGTTCGAGAAGGACTACGATCAAAATCAATTGTGGCTGGTGGACGTGAGCGCAGCGCTGAAGGATTTTCTTCCCGCGGACGCGAAGCAACTGACTTCGGATTTGTCGCTGAACGTCAGCTCGTTCGCGTGGTCGCCGGACTCGACGCGGATCGCGTTCGGCGCGACGCGAAGTCCGCTGCTCGCGTACTTCGGCGACGAAGACATCTACCTGCTCGACCTGACGAAGAACAACCAGGTGAAGAAGATCGTGGGGTTGCCGGGGCCGGACGGCTCGCCGATGTTTTCGCCGGACGGCAAGCAGATCGCGTTCTCGACGGCGCTGGCGCAGCCGAATTTCTTCTACGCGAATTCGCACATCGCGGCGGTGGACGTCGATGCGGTGCTGGCGAAGCCGGCAACAACTCCGGCGGATGTTCGCGACCTGACGGCGAAATTCGACGAGGAGGTGGATCCGATCGACTGGGGGCCGGACGGGATCTACTTCGAGGCGCTGCAACGGACGAACGCGCACGCCTTCCGGCTCGATCCACAGTCGAAAGAGATTCGGCGAATCACCGAGCCGGACACGTTTTTCCTCGGCAGCGCGTCGTTCACCAAGGATTTCAAGACGATGGCTTTCGCCGCGGACGACGGGACTCATTTGAACGAGGTGTACGTCTCGCCGGTGGCGGACTTCGCTCCGCGGAAGCTGACGGACATGACGGCGCAGGTGAAGGATTGGAATCTGGGAAGGGGCGAAGTGATTTCGTGGAAGAGCCAAGACGGGGCGGAGATCGAAGGCACGCTCTACAAGCCGAGCGATTACGATCCGTCGAAGAAATATCCGCTGCTGGTGATGATCCACGGCGGGCCAACGGGAGTTTCGCAACCGACGCTGGTGGCGCGGTCGTACGCGTATCCGACGCCGATTTTCCTAGCGAAGGGCGCGCTGGTGCTCGAGCCGAACTACCGCGGAAGCGCGGGATACGGCGCGGCGTTTCGCGCACTGAACGTACGGAACCTGGGAGTCGGAGACATGTGGGACGTGATGAGCGGAGTGGATTCGCTGATCGCGAAAGGGATGGTGGACACGAGCCGGATGGCGTCGATGGGATGGTCGGAGGGCGGATATATTTCGGCGTTCCTGACAACGCACACGGACCGGTTCAAGGCGATCTCGGTGGGAGCGGGAATCAGCGACTGGATGACGTACTACGTCAACACGGATATCACGCCGTTCACGCGGCAATACCTGAAGGCGACGCCGTGGGACGATCCGGAGATTTACGCGAAGACGTCTCCGATCACCACCATCAAGGATGCGAAGACACCGACGCTGATCCAGCAGGGCAGCAACGACAAGCGCGTGCCCGTGCCGGACAGCTACGAGCTGTATCGCGGACTGCAGGATGAGGGCGTGCCGTCGCGGCTGATTTTCTACATGGGATTCGGACACGGCGTGAACAAGCCGAAATCGCAGCGGGCGCTGCTGCAATCGAACCTCGACTGGTTCAACCACTACATCTGGGGCGAGGCGTTCCCGAAGGATTCGCCGCTGTTCGGCTCGAGCGAAGTCAGCGAGAGCAAGTAAGGCTTTCGAGGGCGCGGCGAGTTACATGCGCACTTCGTAGGCGGCAAATAGGAAGGCCCGCGCGGAACGTCGTAAAGGAGGAAAATGGCGTTGCGCGGGCCCGTAAGAGAGAATTTGAGTTGCTTTCTGAAAAACATTCTTATCCAACTGACGGCGCCGCGCAAGGGAAAAAATGAAAAATTATTCGGGCTAGCTCCGTCTGACGGGCTAGGGAGCGATACGGAAGGTGCCGTCCTTTTCCGCAAAGCCGTAGGCCATGCGGGGAGTGCTGAAGGCCGCAGCGGGATTGCCTTCGCTATCGAGAAGGATGAGTCCGCCCGCGGAGTGCACGCGGTGCGCCAGCTTGCGGACGCAGGCATCGGCCACGAACTGGGCATGGTTTCGCTTTGACTGTGAGCCTTCGGGCCTCGGGCGCAAGGGGTAGGGATCGTCGGGAGGCGGCGCGGCCAGGAGGTCGACAGCCATTTTTGCCATCACGATTCTCATAATGCCCTCGCCGTGGCCCGTGCAGGAGACGCCGCCCCATTCCGCGTCGGCGTAGCAGCCACAACCGATGAGCGGGGAATCGCCGATGCGGCCGGCGTGCTTGCAGCACGTTCCGCCGGTGGAGGTGCCGGCAAAGAGGCTGCCGTGCGAATCGAGGGCGACGGCGCCGACGGTTCCGTGCTCGTGGCCAAGGTGATGCTCGGCGGCGTGCGAATCCTCAAGACACTTGCGCCAGGCGGCGCGTTCGGAGTCGGTGATCAACTCGTTCGGATCGACAAGCGGGATGCCGTTCTCGGCGGCGAACTGCTCGGCGCCGGATCCGACGAGCATCATGTGCTCGCTCTTCTCAAGGAGGTAGCGAGCGAGGGAAATGGGATTGCGGATGCGCTCGACGGCGGCGACGGCACCGGCCTTCAGCGTCGAGCCGTCCATGAGGATCGCGTCGAGCTGGACGCGGCCGTCGCGGTTGAGATGCGAGCCGACGCCGGCGTCGAAGGTGAGATCGTCTTCGAGGGCGACGATGGAGGATTCGACGGCGTCGATCGCGGCGCCGCCGGCCGAGAGAATTCTCCAGCCGACTTCAAGGGCGCGCTGAATGCCGCGGTGGCAAGCATCAACCGCTTCGTCGGGGATGTTCCAGGCGCCGCCGTGAACGATGAGAGAAGGTCGCAAGGTCCGATGCGAATCAGAGGTTCGTGTAAAACATAAGAGTCAGGCCCAGAACGATGAGGATCGGGCCGAGAAAGAACGTGAATCCCATCCCTAGGAGGAAACGAATCGCGCCGTGACGCTTCTCGGCGGCCTCCTTCGAGGGAAAGACGCGCAAGGGCTCCTCCTGGCGGAGCATGGCGCGAAAGACGCTGAGGTAAGCCGCGATCCAGAAACGAATCTCGTGGCGGGACTGCCAGAGAAGGTCAAGTCCCGCGCAGATGACGAGCGCGCCGATGATGCCGAGCAGCCTGGGCATGTCAGCTCCCTCGGCCCGCGGTGCGGGTGAGAATCGGCCGCGGTTCCCGCGAATCGCGCGGCCTGGATTGGACGGCGGCCGCTACGCCCGGAGCCGGATGGCCGGCAGTTTCGCGACGCCGCTTGCCCTCCGTCTGCTGCCACGTGTGCACGATGCGATGAATCACGGTGATGTTCGGTCCAATGGCCAAAACCCAGAGCACGAGTTCCATCTGGTTCGTGAGCGCGCCCACGATCATCAGGACGAACCGCTCGGGGCGCTCCCAGAAGCCGACATCAGAAGCCGGGACGAGAGATTCGGCGCGGGCCTTCGCGTAGCTGACCATCACGGCGCCCGCCATCGCAACTCCGGCAAGAATCGCGTACGGGAAACGGTTGACGCTGACGTAGTAAACGAGCAGGCCGAGAAAGAGCATGAGATCGGAATAGCGGTCGAGAACGGATTCAAGGAAGCCGCCAAACTTCGAGACCCGGTTCTGGCGGCGCGCCACGGGTCCATCGAGCAAATCGCAGAGGCCCGCGAGAATCATGAGCCCGCCAGCGGCCGCAAACCGGCCCGCGGCAAACAGGATGCAGGCCCAAAGATTCAGAGCGAGAGCCGCCCAGGTGATGACGTTTGGCGGAATGCCCGTCGAAGCCAACAGGAACGCGAGACGGTCGATAGGCCAAGAGAGGTAGCGGCCGATGGTCCGCGTCAGCATGGAAGCGATATCACTCCGTCAGTCCTCGTCGTGAATGGTGCTGAGCCGAATCACTTCGTACTCTTTCAATCCGGCCGGAGTCGCGACCTTTACTTCATCGCCGACCCTCTTGCCCAGAAGGGCGCGGCCGATGGGCGAGCTGGTGGAAATCAATCCCTTGGACGCGTCCGCCTCCTCGACCGTTACGAGCTTGTACTCGATTTCGGCGTCCTTGGCTACATCCAAAACGACGATGCGCGAACCGTAAGCGGCACGGTCCTTCGGGAGATTGGTGAGGTTCATCATCGAGATGTCGGCCATGCGCTGGTGGAGCTGGCCGAGGCGCGCTGAGACGTAGGCCTGGCGCTCCTTCGCGTACTTGTACTCCGCGTTCTCCGAAAGGTCGCCGTGAGCCCGAGCTACCTTGATTTCTTTGGGCAGCTCGCTGTGGAGCTCATGCTCCAGGGCGGCGATTTCGTCCTTCAGCTTTTTCTTAATTTTCTCGGCCAAATCGGTCATGGTGAGAGGAACCGGAACGGCCTTGGGCCGCTCCCCGCAGCACCCTCGCGCGGACCCGTAAATTATAGAGGATTTGCGCGGGTGGCCGCAAATGGGAGGTTCGGAAAGGGTTCGGGCGGCGGCCCCGGGGCGAATCTCCCGTTGCAACTCTATATAACAAAGTACTTGACCATATGAACCTGCTCGCGTAGGATGCTCTTGCGGCGGAGAGGGCTGGGAACCCCAGCCAAGGAGCTGTCTATGTTCAAACGCCTTGCCGCAATCGTCTTCATCTTCGTCTGCACGGCCGTTGCCTGGGCCATTCTCGGAAGCACCATTTTCTACCGAACCTATTCCTCCGATTCAGAGCTGCGGGGGCGCGTGGCGTCGACTTGGGGAGCGCCGCAGGAACAGGCGCCGCCCACGGCGACGTATGTTGTGGTAACGCCGAAGATGGTGACATCCACCGAGAACGGCAACGTGATCACGCGCACCGTGGAGGAGGAAAAGACTTATCCCCTTCCCTTGCAAAAGAGCCGCGTGGACGTGGCACTCCACCTGGACTACCGCCGCAAGGGGCTCCTCTGGTACAGCACGTACGGCGTGCGATTTGCGGGCGCGTACCAATTCACGAACATCGACGAGAAGCCTCACGACGTGCTGTTCAAGCTCCACCTTCCGGCCGAGCAGGCGATCTACGACGACGTCGTCCTGACCGTGAATGGGACCCCGCTTTCCATATTGAGCGCGAAGGCGGACACGTACGGAACGGCCATAATGGGGCCCCATGAGACAGCGGTTCTGAACGTTTCTTACGGCTCGCAGGGGATCGAGAGCTGGAAATACAATTTCGGCGACGGCGTAAACCAGGTGCGGGACTTCGAACTGCGCGTGACCACAGATTTCAAGGGCTTCGATTTTCCCGAGAACACTCTTTCGCCCACACAAGAACGGCCGATTCCAAACGGCTGGGAACTGGCGTGGAATTACAAGAACCTGGTTTCGGGCTACACCATCGGCATCGCGATGCCGCAAAGGCTCCAGCCCGGCCCGCTGACGGGGCGAATCAGTTATTTCGCGCCGGTCTCCCTGCTGTTCTTCTTCTTCGTCCTGTTCACGCTGACCACGATTCGAGGGATCGAGCTCCATCCCATGAACTACTTCTTCCTGGCCTGCGCGTTCTTCTCGTTTCACCTGCTGATGGCGTACCTGGTGGATCACATTTCGATTCACGCGGCGTTCCTGATCTGCTCGTGCGTGTCCGTGTTTCTGGTCGTGAGCTACCTGCGGCTGGTGGTCGGCATGCGATTCGCTGCGGTGGAGGCGGGGCTCGCGCAATTCGTGTACCTGATCCTCTTCTCGTATGCGTTCTTTTTCGAGGGGTTCACGGGTCTCGCGATCACGATCGGCGCGATCCTGAGCCTGTTCGTGGCCATGCAGGTGACGGGGCGGATTCGCTGGACAGAGAAGTTCGCCACGCGAGGCGCGTCGGCGGGTTCTTTGAGCTAATTCCGATTTGCGTTTGCAGCCGAGGAAGCTCGTCAGTTCGTTTGTTGCGGCGGCCGCGCGGCGGCGACCGTTCTTACAATCTGGCCGGCCATGATGCCGACTCGATCGGTTCCTGTGTACACGTGGAGGACCGAGCCGTCCGGGTCCAGGAAAACGTACCTCGGAATAATCATCTGCGGCCGCGGGGCGAGGCCAAAGCTGTGATAGATGTCCGAGTTCTCGTCCCAGATTTGAGTCCAGCTCATCTTCTGCTGGGAGATGAAGCTCCGCCACGCGTCCCGATTGTCGTAGTCCTCGTCGACGCTGATGAGGGTGAACTGGTCCGGCGGGAAGTACGTTGCGAGCTGCCTCACGATCGGAAGCGCATGGATGCAGGGGCCACACCAGGTGGCCCAAAAATCGAGCAGGACGAACCGTCCGCGCTGTGCAGCCAACGAGACGGTCGCTCCATGACTGTCCGTGGCGGTAAAGGCCGGCGCGCCGGCTTGTGGACGAAACGGAAGATCGACAGCCGACGCCGGATTTTTGCCGGCGGCTTCGACGGAGCTCTTGAACGCAGCCGCGGCGCCCGCGTCCTGGCCCAGTTGCGACAAAGCAGTGCCCAGATTGAAGTAGGCGTAGTCAAAGAAGGGATCAATGGCGACCGCCTGGCGAAACTCCTGCTCTGCAGCCCGCAGCTTGTCCGCATCCGACGGCCCGTCGCCTGACTCGCGAAGCCAAGCGGTGCCGATAAGGTTGTGGGCCTCGGCGCGCTCGTGAGGGTGTGAGACAAGTTCCAATACTTTTCTCTCGCGCTGGCGGGCGGCTTCGTACTGACCCAACTCAAGATCCGCCATTGCGAGGCCGGCATCGACTTCGGCGACATTTGCGCCGGGGAGCTTTTCCGCCTGCTCAAAGTACGCCTTTGCCTCCGCATATCTGTTTTGCCGGAGCGCGGCTTCACCCTGCGTAATGTACTGATCCGCGGTCGTTGCCTGCTCTTGCGGCCGTCCAGCACCGAAGGCGAGGCAAAGCAAGAAAAATGCAAGATACGCGGTGCGGATCATAGCGTCGTGAGAGGAATCACTTTGAGGCACGGTTGGGCCTTATCTTCGCGCTGAGACGGCATCCTACACCGAGCCAGACCACACTCGAACCGGAATCAGACGCGCGTTGCTGAGAAGGCCCGGGCGGACGCCTCAATGAACTTCCAGCGTCAGGGTAGCGGTCTTGGTGTTGCCGTGACCATCCTCGGCGGTAAGGGTATACGTCGTAGTTTTCTTGGGGCTGACGTCGAAACACCGGTTGACGGAGGGCCACACGCCGCGCTTCGTGTCCGGCTCAATCTTCACGCTTTGCGCATTGGCGACGCCGTAGCAGAGCTCCGAGGCATCACCGCGATGCACAGTGCCCGGCGATGCGTAAAAAAGCAGAATCTTGAATTCGGTGCCGCCCATGTTCTCGAGGGAACGCTGATCCTCCGCGCGGCGCTCGGCGGCGGCACGCTCCTTGGCCCTGGCGGCGAGGTCGCGATCTTCGCTCCACCGCGCATAGAGCACATAGCCCGCCCAAATCATCGCGAGAAGAATCGCGATCGGCGTATAACGCAGAGCCTTGCGGGCCAGGGCGGCAAACTGCATTGTGCGCTGTGCAGGCATGCTGTCGAATTATAGCGCGGCGAACGGAAACGCAAGCATTCGGCGAACGGACGTTGTCCGAAAATTCCCCAACGGGGCGCTCGCGCTGCGGGCGCCGAGAGGACGCGGCAAATTTCCGGGGCTTTACACGGTCGGATGAGAATGATATGACCTGCACCTCGCGCTGCGCGACGTGCTAGAAGCGGTGCGTGTCATAGGTTTTATGCGGTGCGAATGACGGAGGCGGAAATGCCATCAAAGAATTGTCGGCTCTTCGTTCTGCTTGTAATTCTGTGCGGGCTGCTGAGCGGCGCGGCGCCACTTTCAGCGGGTGACGACCGGCCGGTGCGGGATCCGAAGCAGCCGGTGGACGAGGAATACACGAAGAAGATCCTCGAGTACACGACGGAGCCGTTTTTCCGTTCTCCGCTTGTCGATTACCTGCCGGCGTCGAAGACCGTGCCAACGCCCAAGGTGGTGCTGGGCGACGTGGCAGGCGCGCCGGGAATCCTGCCGTATTCGAGCCAGGTATACGAGTACATGCGGATGCTCGAAAAGGCGAGCCCGAGGGTGAAGGTTTTCTCGATCGGCCACACGGAAGAAGGCCGCGAGATGATCGCGGTCGCGGTCTCGTCCGAAGCGAATCTGGCAAAGCTCGAGGAAAACCGGGCGCGGCTCGCCAAGCTGGCCGACCCGCGCACGATCAAAATGGATGACGCGGAAGCCGACCGACTGGTGAGCGCTTCCGTTCCCGTCTATTACATCACGGGAACGATCCACTCGCCGGAGACCGGCGCGCCGACGGCGTTGATGGAATTGGCGTACCGGCTGGCGGTGGACGAAAGCCCCTACATTGCAGACATTCGCAACAACGTCGTCACGCTGATCACTCCGATTGTCGAAGTGGATGGCCGCGACCGCATGGTCGATATCTACCGCTGGCACCTCGCGCATCCGAAAGACAACTGGCCGCCGCTGGTTTACTGGGGCCACTACGTGGCGCACGACAACAACCGCGACGCGATGGGGATGACGCTGAAGCTCACACAGAACGTGCTGAACACCTACGTTGCGTGGAAGGCGCAAGTGCTGCACGACCTGCACGAGTCGGTGCCGTTTCTCTACGACAACACGGCCGGAGACGGTCCGTTCAACGCGTGGCTGGACCCGATTCTGACGAACGAGTGGGAAATGATTGCGTGGCGGAACGTGCAGGACATGACCGAGTTCGGGATGCCGGGCGTCTTCACGCACGGAGACTTCGATACGTGGTCGCCGGGATACCTGATGTTCATAGCGGCCACGCACAACGGCATCAGCCGGCTCTACGAAACGTACGGGAACGGCGGCGCGGACACGGAGGAGCACACGCTCGAGCCGGAGGAATACTCGCGGACGTGGTACCGGCAAAATCCGCCGCTGCCGAAGGTGATGTGGTCGCAGCGAGACAACAACAACTACGAAGAAACCGGGCTGCTGACCTCGCTGCACTACTTCTCAGAGAACGGCAGGATGTTTCTCAAGAACTTTTATCTGAAGTCGAAGCGCTCGGTGCTGAAACCTTCGAACGAAGGCCCTGCGGCGTATGTTTTCCCGGCCGATGATCCGAGGCCGGGCGCGCAGGCGCAACTGCTTTCCGTATTGAGGATGCAGGCAGTGGAGGTTTCGCGCGCGAAGACGGCCTTCAGTGTCGTAGAACCGGCAAAGAAGGAAAAGCACGCGGGCGCCAAAGACGCGAAGGAGTCCGCCGCAGCAGGTGGAACGGACGCGCAAGCGAAAGCTCCAGAGGCCAAGGAGAAGGAACCCGCGACCACGACCGTGCAGTTCCCGGCGGGCAGCTACATCGTGCGAATGGACCAGCCTTATTCGCGCATCGCGGACGCGCTTCTCGACCACCAGTATTGGAGCCCCGAGGATCCGCAGAAAACACCGTACGACGATACCGGGTGGACTTTCCCGGAGCTGTTCAACGTTCGCGTGACGCGCGTTGTGGACAAGAACGTCCTGGACGTGCCGATGGAGCTCGTGCCGGACATCAAAGCGCCAGGCGGCGTGAACGGAAGCGGAGCTGTGTTCGTCATCAACAACAATGCGGACACGGGGCTGGCGACGCTGCGTTACAAACTGAGGGACGCATCGATCGAGGCGGCCGAGGAGCCTTTCGAAGCTGCAGGGCGCAAGTTCAATCGCGGCTCGTTCATCGTGAAAGGTGTCAGCGCGGACGACCTGAAGACCGCTGCGGCGGAACTCGGCCTCGAAGTGTACGGGGCGGATGCGCCGCAAGTGAAGACGCATCCGGTGCGCGCGGCACGCGTCGCGCTGCTGCACACGTGGCTGAACACACAGGAAGAAGGCTGGTGGCGGCTGGCGCTCGACCAGATGCACATTCCCTACGACTACATCAGCACACAAGCGGCGGAGCACACGACGGACCTGCGGTCGAAGTATGACGTGATCCTTTTCCCGCCCGTCGGGCGAGGCGATCCGATGTGGGTGATCAACGGCCTGCCGACCGATTGGGGAAATCCGCTGCCGTGGAGAAACACGACGGAAACGCCGAACCTCGGCAAAACGGACGAAACGGACGACATCCGGCCAGGCCTTGGATGGGACGGGCTGGCGCATTTGCAGGACTTCGTGAAGCAGGGAGGAGTCCTAGTGACGGCCATGGACACGTCGAACTTCGCCGTGACGCTGGGAATCACACGTGGAGTCTCGGTGGATCATCCGCGGCAAATGAAAATCATCGGGAGCGTGCTGAAGGCGCGAATGGTGGACTCAGCAAGTCCGATCGGCTACGGGTTCGGCGATACGCTTTCGGTTTTTTGCGACAACGGGCCGGTCTTCGACGTCTCGAACACAGTGGGAGGCCGCCGTTTCCGCCGCCTGGGCCCGGAGCAGACGGAGCGGCCGACGGGCCGAGGAAGCATGGACGATCCTGATTTCACGCCGGGGCGTCCGTCTGCTGCCGCTCCTGAGGAACCCCACGCCGAAGCGTGGCAAGCACTGCCGTTGACGCCCGATCAGTTGCGGAATGGAATCGGCGTGATTCCGCCGGCCGAGCGCCCGCGCGTAATTCTCCGTTACGGAGACAGCAAGGAATTGCTGGTTTCGGGCTTGCTCGAGGGCGGGAATGAAATCGCGCAGCACGCTGCCGTCATCGACGTTCCCAACGGGTCGGGGCACGTCGTTCTGTTCTCGAACAATCCCGTCTACCGGGGCGAGACGATCGGGAGCTATCCTCTGGTCCTCAACACGATCCTGAACTTCGACAGTTTGAACGCCGGGCGGAAGCTCGACGCGAAATAGCGGGGCCAAAACAAAAAGTTGTAGCTCTGCCGAACATCGCGCTGTAGGATTGCGGGCGCCGATTTCCCGGGGTGGGTGGAGTGCCGGTTTGTGCTGTTGTCGCTTGACGATGCTCGTCGAAGTCGAAATCTGCACTCGAAACGGCCATCCAAAAATCTTCTGGCTCGTCTGAGGCACAAGGTATGGTGTGCGAGCCAGGCTGCGCTCCGGGGTGGATCGCAGAACCGTTCATAAAGCTGCCAGCTAAGCGATTTGTCTGAAAGAAGGAGCTGACCGAAAATGCTTCGCAAGCTTTCGATGATTCTTGCGGCCGTGGCTTTGGTGCCTCTGGCGGCCCACGCGCAAACTGTCGATGAAGTGATCGCCAAGAATGTTCAGGCGCACGGCGGAATGGGAAAGCTCAAGGCCATCCAGAGCGTCCGGCTGACCGGGAGGATCAACGCGGGCTCGTTCCAGGCCAAAGTCCTCGAAGAGATCAAGCGCCCCGGCAAGGTGCGCGAGGAAGCGATCATTCAGGGCATGGCCCAGGTACAGGCCTACGACGGCAAGGCCGGGTGGCAGATCAATCCCTTCGGAGGCCGCCGCGATGCCGAGCTGCTCTCCGACGACGACTCAAAGAGCCTGCAGATCGAATCCGATATCGACGGACCGCTGGTCGACTACAAGGAGAAGGGCCACCAAGCGGAGCTTGTGGGGCACGACTCCGTGGAAGGAACCGACTGCTACAAGATCAAACTGACGCTGAAGAACGGCGACGTTCGCTACTACTATCTCGACACAGACTCGTACCTCGAAATAAAACTCGAGACCCAGACGTCCATCCGCGGCACGATTCGGGAGAGCGAAACCTATTTCGGGGATTATGAAGAGGTCAACGGCGTCTATTACCCGTTCGCGTTCGAAACGGGTCAGAAGGGCGACCCCTTCCGTGTGCAGTACACGGTCGAGAAGATCGAGCAGAATGTTCCGCTGGATGATTCGCTCTTTTCGGTACCTGTGACAAAACCCAAGCCGGGCGGCCTGTGAGGGCTGGCCCTTCCGGTTCTAACTGCTCCCATGTTTTCACAGTGAGGATTCTCGATGAATAAACTGCGTGTGAATTTTGCGGCTTTGCTGAGTCTCGCAGCCGGCCTGGCGCTGGCGGCGCCGGGCTTCGCTCAGGACGTGAAGGTCGACTCGGACACGATCTCGGGCCTCGGCGCGCGCAACATCGGCTCCGCGGAGATGAGCGGCCGCGTGACGTCGCTCGCCGCGGTAAGGGAAAAGGGGAGGCTGACGGTTTACGTGGGAGCGGCCAGCGGCGGCGTATGGAAATCGATGAACGGCGGCACGACGTTCAAGCCCGTTTTCGACAAGCAAACCGCTCAATCGATTGGCGCCATCGCCGTTGATCCCTCCGCACTGAAGACGATCTGGGTGGGCACGGGAGAAGCCTGGACGCGGAACAGCGTGTCGATCGGCGATGGAATCTACAAGTCAACGGACGGCGGCGACAGCTGGACGAACATGGGGCTGAAGGATTCCGAGCGCATCGCGAAGATTCTGATCGACCCGAAAGACGGCAACACGGTCTACGCATGCGTGCCGGGAAAGCTCTGGAGCGACAGCGACGATCGCGGAGTCTACAAAACTACCGACGGCGGCAAGACGTGGGACAAAATCCTGAAGGGCGCCAACGCTTCGACGGGATGCTCGATGATGTCCATGAGTTCGCAGGATTCGAAGACGATCTTCGCCGGAATGTGGGACTTCCGGCGCAAGGGCTGGACGTTCCGGTCCGGCGGCGAAAACGCCACGGCGCCCAGCGGCAGCGGGCTGTTCGTGACGACGGACGGCGGTTCCACGTGGAACGATCTTGACGAGAGGAGCGCGAAGGGTCTGCCTCCGAAACCGTGGGGGCGCATCGCCGTGACGATGGCGCCGTCGAATCCGAAGGTCGTGTACGCGCTAATCGAATCGCCTGACAGCGCGCTCTTCCGCTCGGACGACGGCGGCAAGACATGGGATCGGCGCGATGCCAGCCAGATGATGGTCTGGCGGCCATTTTATTTCGCGAATCTGATCGTCGATCCCAAGGACGAGAACAAAGTCTACAAGCCGGACGGCGGCTTGATTCTGAGCACGGACGGCGGCAGAAGCTTCAGCGGAATTTCCGGCGGGGCGCACGGAGACTTCCACGACGTGTGGATCGACCCGGACAACACGAATCACGTGATCACCGGCGATGACGGCGGCGTCTGGTATTCCTACGACAGCGGCAACAATTGGTGGAAGGCCGACAATCTGCCGATTTCGCAGTTCTATCACGTGAGCGTCGATATGGACGATCCGTATCACGTCTTCGGCGGGCTGCAGGACAACAGCGTGTGGATGGGCGACTCCGCCTATCCGGGCGGCATCACGAACAGCCGCTGGATCAATCTTCTCGGCGGCGACGGATTCTGGGCGTTCCCCGACCCGGCGGATTCAAATTACGTCTACGTCGAATCGCAGGGCGGCGAAATCGCGCGCGTCAATCGAGTCACGCTGGAGGTGCGCAGCATCAAGCCGCAACCGAACTACGGCGAGGGGAAATTGCGCTTCAACTGGAACACGCCGGTTCATATGAGCCCGAACGAGAAGGGCACGATTTACATCGGCGCGCAATTTCTTTTCCGCTCGCGCGATCACGGACAGACTTGGGACCGGATTTCGCCCGACTTGACGACGAACGATCCGGAGAAGCAGAAGCAGGAAGAATCCGGCGGCGTAACCGTGGACAATTCCGACGCCGAGACTCACACCACGATCTATTCCATCAGCGAATCGCCGCTCGACGGCCACACGATCTGGGCCGGCACGGACGACGGCAACCTTCAGATCACGCGCGACGGCGGAAAGAACTGGACGAACGTCGTCGGCAACGTGCCCGGCCTGGGGAAGGCCTCGTGGGTGTCGTGGGTGGAGGCCAGCCGGTTCGACGCGGCCACGGCGTACGCGACGTTCGATCGCCACACGTTCGGCGACATGGACCCGCACGTCTTCAAGACCACGGATTACGGGAAGACGTGGACGACCCTCGTGGCGCCCGGAAGCGGCGTGCGCGGATATGCGCACGTGATTCGCGAAGACACCGTCAAGCCAAACTTGCTCTTCCTCGGGACCGAGTTCGGGCTCTGGATTTCGCTCGACAGCGGCAAAGAATGGGCGCAATACAAGGGCGGGGAGTTTCCCGCGGTCGCAGTGCGCGATTTGGTGGTGCAGCCACGCGACTCGGACCTGGTGATTGCCACGCACGGGCGCGGAATCTGGATCGTCGATGACATTACTCCGTTGCGGAATCTCACACCGGATGTTCTGGCGCAGGATGCGGCTTTCGTGCAAGGCCGCAAAATCCAGCAGCGCCTGAGCGCCTCCGGCGGCTGGGCGGAAGGAAACGCCACGTTCGTCGGTGCGAACCCGTCGGACGCCGCCCTGATCATCTATTACCAGAAGAAGCGTCACATCTTCGGGAAGATGAAGATCGAGGTTTTCGACGACCAGGGCAAGCTCGTCGATACGGTTCCGGCGAGCAGCCGGCGCGGCCTGACGCGAGTCGAATGGCAAATGCGGCGAAAGGCGCCGCGCGTGCCGCCCGCTGCGACCGCAGCGTTCGAGGCCGCCCAGGGACCCCGCGTGCTGCCCGGCACGTACACAATAAAGATGACGCGCGGAAAGAAAACGTACACGACTCAGCTCGTGGTCGGGATCGACAACCGCGTGAAATACAATTTCGACGACCGGAAGCTTCAATACGATTCCGCGATGCGCGTCTACGACCTCCTCGGCGACATGACGTTCGACGTCGACCGCATCAATGGCGTGCGCGACGGCCTGACCTCGCGCGCCAGGCAGCTTGCTCCCAACGACCCGCTGCGCAAGCGCTTAGCCGACCTCGGCAGCCGGGCCGACGAGTTGCGAAAGAAGATCGTCGCAACGAAGGAAGGCGGCGCCATCACTGGCGAAGAGCGCATCCGCGAGAAGACGACGCAACTCTACGGCTACATCACCTTCTATGACGGGCGTCCGGCAGACTACCAGGTGGCGCGCATCGATTCGCTCAAACATGAACTCGATGACGTCGCGAAGGACTTCGACGCGCTCGTGGCGAAGGATCTCGCCGAAGTGAACGCGTCGCTTGCGAAGAAGAAGCTGCAGCCCATTCATCCGATGACGCGCGAAGAATGGGACAAGGCCAACGGCGACTCGGAAGGCGGCGCGTCGGCGATGGGCACCGTAACTCTCAGAGCGGATCCGGCTACGCCGCGGGCGTCGGCCGCGCGAGACGCATTGCTTCAGCGGTGACGTCGGTATATTTCAGTCCCGCACCCGTATTGAACAGGACGACGCGTTCTTCGGGCTTGAGGAAGCCGCTCGCGAGCAAGTGATCGTAGGCAGCTGTGGCCGTCGCACCTTCGGGCGAGAGAAATATCCCTTCGTTCTGCGCCCAGTCCTTGAGTGACGCAAGGATCTGGTCGTCGGGAATCGCGACCGCCGTGCCGCCCGAATCGCGCAGGATTTCCAGAATGATGTAGTCGCCGTAAGCTTTGGGAACGCGCAGGCCGGACGCGAACGTCGCGGCGTTCTGCCAGGCTTCACTCGCTTTGCCTCCCTGTTCGAACGCGCGTACCACAGGCGCGCAACCCGACGATTGAATCGCGATCATGCGAGGTCTCTTGCCGGGACGCACCCAGCCAAGCTCCTCGAGTTCGGCAAACGCCTTCCACATCCCAATCAGGCCCACGCCGCCGCCCGTCGGATAGAAAACCGCGTCAGGATATTCCCAGCCGAGCTGTTCGACCAGTTCGTATCCCATCGTCTTCTTGCCTTCGACGCGAAATGGCTCCTTCAACGTCGAGATATCGAACCAGCCTTCCTTCTCCTTGCGCTCCGCGACCATGCGGGCGCAATCGGAAATAAGTCCGTTGACCAGAGTCACCTTCGCACCGTAGGCTACCGCCTCGACGTAATTGGCGAACGGCACGTCGCGCGGCACGAAGATGTGGGCCTCGATTCCGGCGGCGGCGCAGTAGGCGGCGAGCGCTCCGGCGGCGTTCCCGGCCGAGGGCACGGCAAGCTTGCGAAGCCCATAGTGGCGCGTCATCGTCACCGCGAGCGCCAGTCCTCGCGCCTTGAACGAGCCGGTGGGGTTGGCCCCTTCTTCCTTGACGTACACGTTCGCGTAGCGGCGGCTGCGCAGCATCGGCGTCCAGCCCTCGCCGAGCGTGACCGGCTTCACGTCGGGAAGCACGGCGCGGTAGCGCCACATTCCCGGCCAGGGTGAGCGCGAAGCTTCAACGGGAATCGCGTCGCGCGCGGCTGTGCCGCGGGCCGGACTCAGGTCATAACGAACGTACAGAGAGCCCGCGCATTTCGGGCAAAGCGTCTGCGGAACGTTTGCGGGAATTGTGGCCTTGCATCGGGAACACTCGAAACGAGCGATTGTTGGCATGACGACGAAGATAGCAAACCGCGCGAATTGTGAACAAGCGGGGTCTCGCGTCCGGCGGACAGCGACTGAATGACAGGCTCAACTCAAAGCGCCGCGCCGCGGGAACGCCGCGCACCCGCCTTGCGCTGGATGGCCACGCTCGGTCTGGTGCTCTTTTTCGCCGGAGCGGCGCTTCCGATCTTCCTCGGCGCTCACTCGTGGATTGCTGCCGTGCGCTGGGCCGGACTCGCCGCGATTGCCGCCAGCGGCTGGCGGCGGTCGCTCACCTACTGGATTTTCTTTTCCATGCTGCTGGGCGCGGAGATTGGCGTCGACAGCCCACCGTTTGCCGAGCACTTGCGCCTGCTGAGCGATATTTTTCTGCGGCTCATCAAGGTGATTGTCGCGCCCCTGATTCTCGGAACGCTCGTCGCGGGAATCGCGGGCCACGGAAACCTGCGGAGCGTTGGGCGCATCGGCCTGAAGAGCCTCATCTACTTCGAAGTGGTGACCACAATCGCTCTGTTCATCGGAGTGGCGGCCATCAACATCAGCCACGCTGGTGTGGGGCTTTCCATGATGCCCTCTTCGGCCCAGGCTGCGGTGCAACCGGCCGCGCCGATGCATTGGAGCGACTTCGTCCTCCACATTTTCCCCGAGAACATCGCCAAGTCCATCGCCGAGAATCAGATTTTGCAGGTGGCCGTCTTTGCCGTGCTGTTTGGAGTCGCGCTCGCGCGTATCTCCGAAGCGAAGCGCCGGCCGATGCTCAACTTCTGCGAGTCGCTTTCTGACACGATGTTTTCCTTCACCAATCTCGTGATGTACTTCGCGCCCTTCGGCGTGGGGGCCGCGATGGCGTACACCGTCGGGCACCTGGGAATCAGCGTGCTGCTGCCGCTGCTGAAGCTTCTGCTGACGGGCTATGCCGCGCTGCTCGTGTTTCTTGTCGCCGTGCTGCTCCCGATCGCATTGATCGCGCGCCTGCCGCTGCGAAGGTTCCTACAGGCCATCGCCGAGCCCGCCACGATTGCGTTCGCCACCAGCACGTCCGAAGCTGCCTTGCCGCGCGCGATGGAAGAGATGGAGGCGTTCGGCGTGCCGCGGCAGATCGTGGCGTTCGTGATCCCGGCGGGATACAGCTTCAATCTCGACGGCTCGACGCTGTATCTCGCGGTTGCGTCGATTTTCGTCGCGCAGGTTGCCGGGATTCACCTTACCTGGACGGAGCAATTGTTCATGGTTTTTGCGCTGATGTTGACGAGCAAAGGCGTCGCCGGCGTGCCGCGCGCGGTCCTTGTGGTGCTGCTTGCAACAGCTTCGACATTTCGCCTGCCCACGGAGCCCATCTTCATCATTCTCGGGATCGATGCGCTTATGGACATGGCGCGCACGGCCGTGAACGTCATCGGAAATTGCCTGGCATGCGCCGTCATGGCGCGCTGGGAGGGCGAACTCGCACCCGATCACTGACCGGGAGATCGAAGGCCGGCTGCACCTTTGGCGAGCCCACCGCGTATCCCCCGCTGTGGTAACTTATCGGCGGGAGAAATGCCGGATGCCGAACCGCGAGGATGCCTGGAAACTGTTGTGCGAGTATACGCAGAGCGAAAGCCTCCGCAAACACGCGCTGGCCGTCGAAGCCTGCGTTCGAGCTTACGCGCGAAAGCTCGGCGGCGACGAGGAGCTATGGGGCCTGGCGGCGTTGCTGCACGATTTCGATTACGAGCGCTGGCCGAACGCCGACCACCATCCGACGCAGGAGCATCCCTTCGAAGGCTCGAAGATCCTTCGCGAGCACGGCTACTCGGAGGAAATGATTCATGCAATCCTCGGCCACGCCGAATACTCGGGCGTTCCGCGAGTTTCGCCGCTCGACCACGCGCTCTTCGCCTGCGACGAGCTGGCCGGCTTCCTCACCGCCTGCGCCTTGATCAAGCCCTCGAAGAGCATCCATGAGGTCGAAGCGGCCTCCGTGAAGAAGAAGCTGAAGGACAAAGCCTTCGCCCGCGGCGTGAACCGAAACGATGTCTACAAAGGCGCTGAGGAGCTGGGGCTGCCGCTCGAAGAGCACATCGCGTTCTGCATCGAGGCCATGCGCGCCATCGCCCCCCAACTCGGCCTCTCCGGCGTAACCTCGTAGCAAAGAACAGGCTCTCCCTCTTCCACGCAATTCCATCATTTGCAAGGAGTTGTGCGTTTGTCCGTCGGCCTCGGGAGTTACTTGCGCGGAACATCCTGCCTTGTTAATCAACACCATCGAGTTGAGGATATTACAATTTAGAAAGCCCTACACATGCTTGGAACTGCCCAACTCGCCGCGCGAGGCAAAAGTGTGCGTGCGATCCTTTGGCTCTGCCTCTTCCTTTCGCCGGCTCTGGCTGTGCGGGCTCAGGAACCGTCGCCGGACTGGCAGCGCGAGGTGCACCGCTACTCGCAGGCACGGGATTGGGCGAAGGCCTTCGAGGTCGTGAATGCCGTACTGGCGCGCAACCCAGCCGATGTCGATGCCCGCGAGTCGCAAGCGTGGCTTTTTCTCTGGTCGGGCGATGTTCCGAAAGCGGAACAAGGGTTCCTGGCTCTCACGAAGGACTCACCCAAAGACCCGGACATGTGGCAAGGACTGTCGAGCGTCTACGAACGCCAGGGGCGCTGGCAGGAAGCGCTCAAGGCCATCGACCAGGCCATCCAGCTGGACCCCCACCGCACGGACTTGCGCGAGCAACGCGCAGCCGTCCTGCGGGCGCTCGACCGGCGGCCCGAAGCTCGCCTGGAATTCATGCGCGTTCTGGAAATGGATCCGTCGAGCACGGAGGCCAAATCGGGCCTGCTCTCGTTGCAGGAACCACCGAAACACGAGCTGCGTATCGGCACGGACGAGGACCTCTTCAATTACACCGGCGCGTACGGAAGCGAATGGGTGAGCCTCGTTTCGCGCTGGAACTCTCACTGGGACACCAGCATCGCCGGAGATTTCTTTCAGCGCGCCGGTTTCGGGGCCGGCAAAGTGATTGGGAGCGTCACCGGCAAGACTCGCGCGTGGGGCGCGTTGACGGTGGGTGGAGCCGTGGGGCACGACAACACCATTATCCCGCGTAGCGAAGCGTTTTTTGGATATGACCGCGGTTGGCGAATCAGCGAGGATCGTTTTGTCCGCGGCGTCGAAGCGACCTACGACCAGCACTGGTATTGGTACTCCTCCGCGAGAGTTCTGACTCTTACTGGCGGAACCCTCGTCTATTTGCCGCGCGACTGGTCGTGGGCGATCGCTCTCACCGGTGCACGAAACTCCTTCCCGGGGCTCGCACCGGGATGGCAGCCTTCGGGAATCACGCGTCTGGCCTTCCCGTTGGCGCATTGGGGCGAACGGCGACTGAGCGGCAACGCGCTCTTTGCGGTGGGCTCCGAGGATTTCGCTCTCGTCGAGCAAATCGGCAGTTTCGCGTCGCAAACCTGGGGCGGCGGATTCCGCTTTCAGTTCAATTCCCGGCAGGACGTGACCGGCTACGCCGCCTTTCAACAGCGGACGCAGGACCACACGGATACGAGTTTCGGATTCAGCTATGGGATACATTTTTAGTCTAATTCGGCGGTTGGGGCCTGCCGGCGTCGTCCTGAAGGCGATCTTCATCGCTCTGATTGGAGACGCCCTGCTTCTCGCGTTCATTCTGCTCCGGCGTACTTACCGGAAACGCTATTTCGCCCGCCGCGATTCGCGCGCCGTCTTTTTCCAGAAGCTCTGGTCGGACCTGATCACCGGAAAAATCCCATACGAATCGTGGCGCGGCAAGCCGTTTGACCGGCGCGTCGTCGAATCCCTGGCGCTCGACGCGCTCGAAGCGTCTCCTCCTGCCGAGGCAGCCCAGGTCCTCAAATTTCTCCGTGCGAGCGGGCTTCTCCAGAAGCGGATTTACGAGGCGGAAAAGCACCGGGGATGGCGGCGCCGACGCGCCCTTGTGGCGCTCGGCCGCACGCGTGCACCGGAGGGAATCAACGCCCTGGCCGAGGGCTTGCGAGACCGCGACATGGAGACGCGCCTCGCCTCGCTGCGCGGCTTGGGGAGAACGGGGCTCCCCGACGCTGCCGAGGAGATTTTGCGCTGGGTGGGCGAGGTCGGATTGGTCGTTCCCGCGCTGCCGCTCGAGAATGCGCTGATCAATTGCAGCCGCGAGCGTCCTCGCGTGCTGCTCCCTTACATGAACGGCGGGAGCCAGGAAGTCCGCGAAGCGCTCGCGCGCGTTCTCGGCGAGGTCGCATCCGCAGCCCTTGAGACCGATATCATCGAAATGGCCGGAGACGCGAGCCCCGAGCTGCGCGCCTCCGCTGCACGTGCGCTGGCGCATGCCAAACCAAGAATCGCCGTTCCCGTCCTCGGCAAAATGATTGAGGATCCCTCCTGGATCGTCCGTCTCCGGGCCGCGGTAGCGCTTGGCCAGATTCACAGCGCGCTGGCGATTTCTCCGCTTCTGAAGGCTCTCACCGATTCGCATCGTCTCGTGCGCCTGCGCGCGGCCCAGGCCATCGTCGAGCAGGACGAGGATCCCGTGAGTACCTTCGAGCGCGTCGTCGCTACGGAAGATGTCTACGCCCACGACGCATACGTCACCGCAGCGGAAAACGCGGGCACGTACACGGCGTTGCTCGAAGCGATCGAACAGGCGCCGAATCTCGAGGAACCCCACCGCCAGAAGCTTCTCGCTGCCGCCACGTTCCGCCTGAATGCGGGAGACAGAAAGGCCGGCGCCCCCGAGCCGGATGCGGTACCTCGTTGATCCATATCCTCGACGTGGCGAACAACAGCCTGTTCATTTACTACCTGCTGAGCAACCTCATCTACCTGGCTCTGCTCATCACGGCCTTTTATACCAGCGCGATGCATCAGCGGCGTCTCGAGAGCCATCGCCTGGAGTGGATACATTCCTCGGTTCTCTCACCTCCAATCACGATTCTGGCTCCCGCCCACAACGAGGAGAAATCGATCCGCACTGCCGTGCAGTCGCTGCTCGCCCTCGACTATCCCGAACTCGAAGTCATCGTCATCAACGACGGGTCGAGCGACGCCACTCTGCAGGAGTTGACTGAAGGCTTCGGCCTGCGCGAAATGAATGCTCTCTATATTCCACAGGTCTCGAGCGCCCCCGTGCGCGGTCTCTACCGCAGCACCGTCGATCCCCGGCTTCTCGTCGTCGACAAGGATCCCGGCGGCAGCAAGGCCGACGCGGTGAACGCCGGCCTCAACGCCGCAACCTCGCCGTACGTCTGCGTGGTGGACTCGGATTCCGTGCTGGAATCCGATGCGCTGCTGCGCATCATGACGCCCGTCCTCTCTGACGCCGAGCGCGTCATGGGCGCCGGAGGCATCGTCCGCGTGCTGAACGGCTCGAAAATTCAAGACGGGAAAATGAAGACGGTGCGTCTGCCCCACAAACCCATCGAAGTGATTCAGGTGGTCGAATACCTTCGAGCCTTCCTGATCGGCCGCGAAGCCTGGGCCAAGTTGAACATGTTGATGATCATTTCCGGCGCGTTCGGAGTCTTCCGGACGGATTTGGTTCGCGCAATTGGAGGCTATCGCTCCTCGGCCATCGGCGAGGATTTCGACCTCGTCGCGCGCATGCATCGTTACCTGCTGGATCACCGAAAGCCGTATCGCATACAGTTCGTTCCCGATCCAGTCTGCTGGACCGAAGTTCCGTCCGATCTTCGCTCACTTGGGCGCCAAAGGGCGCGCTGGCAGAAGGGGCTGCTCGACGTGCTCTGGCCGAGCCGCAACATGTTGTTTCGGCCGCGGTACGGCAGGATCGGCTTCGTTGCGCTACCTTATCTCTGGATCTTCGAGCTTCTCGCTCCCGTGATCGAGCTGGGCGGCATGGTCACAATCATCGCAGCCGCGGTGCTCGGCGTCCTGAGCCGCCAATTCTTTCTACAGTTCATGCTATTCGGCTACGCCTTCGCAACGATGATTTCGATCGGCTCAGTGCTGCAGGAGGAGTTCACGTATAAGCGCTACAACGATTGGAAAGATGTCGCCCGGCTGATCACCTTCTGCTTCCTCGAACATTTCCCGTACCGCCAGATGCACATGTTCTGGCGGCTGCAAGGTCTCTGGCAATACCTCCGCGGCGACATGGCCTGGCGGCCCCTCAAACGCGCAGGAATCAATCCCTCGAGTGCGCTGTGACGCAGGTGCTGAGTTCCTGTCGGACGAGCTAGGACTCTCCCGTCCTTCGTCGCAGCAGCATCAGAGCGCCTACGCCAGCTGTCAGCAGGAGGATCGTCGCGGGCTCAGGAACACCAACTGGGTCGTTGGGCCCGCCGGTCTTGTTCTCCGTGCGCCAATCGCCGCTCCACAGTCTGTGGTCGAACGACGGGGATGCCGCCACAAGTTCCGTCCCCGCGATTGCCGACGCCGAGTCGCGGCTGCCGTCAAACTCGCCGAACATCAAGAGCGGCGCGTCTTTGAAAGAAACAGGCGCCCCTGTGTTAGGTGTTACCAGGACGTTCTGCGGCGTGCCCCCTGATCTCTCGGACATCCCGGGAGTTTTCCCTGAGATTCCGTCAGCGAAAGAAATCCCCGCGGTACCGAGCATCAAAACGATTGCGAATCCGACCGAATATAAACCCCATTTCTTGTTTCCCATGTGTCTTGGCCCTCTTTAAGTCCCGGGATCGAACAGTCGACCCACGTGTCTGCATCGTCATGAATAGCCAACAAGAGGCACAGACGTCTACCGGGCTGTCACCTTAGATTCACGGATGATTGGCCTAGACACTTTGTGTCGCGAGATCTGAGGGGCAGCGAAAGTTCTTGTGACAAAAGACGTTTCGTTTGCGGGGCGAATGGGCGCGGGAAGGGGCGAATGCCGCTCGAATGCGACTCACGTCTGCAAGACAAACTTCGCGGCAAGAAATTCGCTGGCCGACGCGACGGTCGCACGCTGCGCAAACAATTTGTCGACAAGACACGCGTGAACCTCCGCGTCCTGGTCCGCGCAGCAATCCCTGATCACGATCAACCGGTAGTCGGCGTCGAACGCATCGATCAGAGTCGAGAGCACCACGCCGCTCGTGGCGATGCCGAACAAAACCAGCGTGTCGACCTCCTTCGCTCTCAGGATCATGTCGAGGTCGGTTCCGAAGAATGCGCTGACGCGATGCTTGACGACAACGATGTCCTCTCCTTGCGGCGCCACCGCCGGATGGATTTCTCCCAGCTCGCCTTCGAATATCTGGCGGTGTCTCTCATTTTTCTTGATGGAGCTGAACAGAGCGTTGCGCTCGCTGATTTCCGGAAAGCCGGGACGGAACCCAACCTTCACGTGAATCACGGGCGCTCCCGCGGCTCGAGCGCGCTTCAGCACTCTCGCCGCGCGCCCGAGAAACGCCGCCTGATCCTTCGCGTAAATCGAAACGATTGCCGCTTGCATGTCCATGCTCAGCACCGCCGTGCGGCCCGGGTCGAACGATAGCTGTTCCGTCATCTCTCGCTCCTCATGCGACAACAAACTCCCTCTGCCACAGATTGAATCACTTGCCCAAGCGCGCGTCTACGGTGTGCCATGAAGAACAAGATGCTGCTTGACGTTGCATGGCGCGCGCAATACATTGAGGCCACATTATGTCTAGCCCTTCCGGGATGTGGCCTAACGACAAGCGCCGCGAGCCACGCCATTTCTTCATCGCCACGGTCGAACTGCTCGAAGCCGACGTGCAGGCGCGGATTCGTGCCCGAACCGGAGACCTCAGCATCAATGGGTGCTACGTGGACACGCTGAACCCGTTTCCGGTCCGATCAAAAGTGAAGGTGACGATCACGCACAACGAGGAAGTGTTCACCGCGCTCGGCACCGTTGCACACGTCGAGCCGAACATCGGAATGGGAGTCTCGTTCATTGAGGTGGACCCGAAGCAGAAGGAAATCGTGCTGAAGTGGCTGATGGCAGCGCGCAGCAGTTGAATGAAAAAACGTGGCCCCGCCGTCGCCACTCCCCTTTGGAGCCATCGCCAACCCATCCTCCAGTCCTCGGTCTGCCCATGTCGCAATTTCCCTTGACAAAATGGTGTATTAGTACAACTATATGTACATGACATACAGCTCAGTGGACGCGCGGAATGGATCTCCGCTGTTCAACCGAATCGCCGTCCTGCGCGCGGAGCGAGGCCTCTCGCGCAGCCAGCTTGCAGAGGCCCTCGATATCAATTACCAGACGGTGGGCTATATCGAACGCGGCGACTTCAATCCCAGCTTGGAGCTGGCATTTCGGATTTCCGAATTTTTCGGCCTGCCAATCGAAGCGGTTTTTTCACGCAAGCCCCTCCGGCCTCTCAGTGAGGAGGTATACGGTAATCGAAATCGCGCGGACGGGGGCGTCTCCACGTGACGCAGGAGGTCGTTATGATGAGAACTCGGGAGTTCCTGGGTTTGTCCATGGCGGAGCGAAGTCACCGCCGGATACTGGTAATGGTAACGTATCTCGTTCTCGCCATTCTGATGGGCTCGATCATCGCTGCTTCGGCGAACACGGCGGTTGTAACGCTGGCGTGCGTCATCCTTGCGTGGAACATTGTCAGTGGATCGATTCTGGGACGATTGGTGACGAACACCTCGGTACCCCAGAACGTGCGCTTCGGAGAACTGATAGATCTCGGGCTGGTGCGCAACCCGCGTGATGCGGATGCCATGGACGAACGTGACGTGGCAGTCAGAAACGCAGCATGTTTCAAAGCCTATCGGGTAATCGGCATCTACACACTCGTATTGGTACTGCTCGCTCCTGGCCTTGGGACAATGGCAACTGTGCGCATGTTCGAGGCGCTGCTCGCACCCCTGCTCGCAATGATCCTGACGTTGCCGCAAGCCATAATCCTCTGGACGGAGCCCGACGTACCGGTGGAGGCGCATGCTTAAAGGAAGCTTTGCCCGAGGCATTTGGTTTAACAGAGCGGCGCGGGCTTCGGGCGATTAACACAGTAACCGGACGATTGACGCGGCGCGCCCGGAGACGGCACCGTCGATAATGGAAATTCCCGTTTGATACGCAGGTCATATGGGGAATGTCGGCTAACTTATAACGGACGCTGCTGATGCGAGTCGGATTGGGAGATGCGCAATGAAAACCGATTCATCGCCAGCATTAACCTTGGGTACGCGGGACCGAAACGAAACTCCGGCGCGGGAGATCGCGCTGTGGCGAATTTATCTTCTGAGGGCCGGGTACCTTTTGATTGCCGTCGGCATGGGAATGCAGAAGGTTCCTGCCTTCCTTCATCACAGGCCTTGGGAGCTGATGCATGGCGTGGTCAATTCCATGCTGCTCGCGCTAGTGCTGCTCGCGGTCCTAGGGCTGCGCTATCCCTTGAAAATGCTGCCGCTTCTGTTCTGGGAAATAGCATGGAAGGCCACATGGCTTCTCGCGGTGGCGCTGCCTGCCTGGCAGAACCACACCATGGACGCAGACACCTGGGACACAACTTTTGCCTGCCTGATGAGCGTGATCTTCCTGTTCGTCGTGCCGTGGGACTATGTCTGGCGGAATTTTGTCGCCGCGCGCGGTGACCGCTGGTCGTGAACGCTTTGCGCTAAGGGTCCGCTGAGCGAGCACAGGTGCTTCGAGCTTCTTGCCGAGATAAACTCGGGGCGGTATACATTCTTGCTGGCTTGGGCGGCCAAACCGGAAACGTCCGCGAAGGCCGCGTCACACCGCCGGGGGGAGGCTTATGAAGCGCTCCACTTTTTTCCATGTACTCGTTGCCACGGCTTTTTCTGTGCTGCTCATCTGTCCGGCGCTCGCGCGTCAGGGTACTAAGATGGACCCCGACACGAAACCGATGACGATCGAGGGCGCCGTTCGAGACCTCGCTTGTCCCGTCCAAAATCCGGCTGGGAGCGCCACCAGCTTCAGTTTGCAGTGCACCCTGGATTGCGTTAAGCACGGTTCACCGATCATCATCCTCACCAAGGCCGGGCTGATCTATTTCCCAATCTCAGAGTACATGCCCGATTCCGACCAGCGTGAAAAGATGATGCCGTTTGTGGGAAAGTATGTGCGGGCCACCGGCCCGGTGTTCACGCGAAACGCAACTCACGCGATCGCAATCACACAAATCAAGGAACTGAAGAGCGTTCACTTGGACACGGATGCTCGCTGAGCCTCCAAGTATCGCCACCCAACCTTTCGCGGCGATTTCGCAGCTGCCCTGCCGCAGCTTGACTTCCCTGCCGGAATGAGTGTCTAGCTGTTAGGAATTCCCGACGCACTTGTCCGGTTATCTGACTCACCAGGCCTTCCGAATCCGACGCGGACGTTCTGAGCCTGTCGCGGATTCATTGAACATGTGACGGCAAATCGAATAGTACGTCGTATTCGATGGGCCTCCCACCGCACAATTTGACGGGGAATGTCCGCGACTGGAAGAAGGTTTTCAGTTTGCCGTCGATAGCGGATCCTCCCGACCGAAGCGCGACTGCATTTTCAAGCCTGCCATTCGACCCCACTAGGAGCCAATATGCGACTAGACGAGGGGGACCAATCGCCACATTGAAAGAGGTCCCCGTGCCTCGCCCCTTCTGAGTCGGCACTGCGCACCAATCCCGTTCGACGCTGCCCTGCGGGACCGCAAACACGTCTTGCGTGAATCGCCCGGCCGTTTCTAAATCTGTGACCTGAATTCTCATCCGTTCGTCGAAATAGCGCGACTCAAAATCCCTTGGGAAGCACTTCTCACCCAGACACTGAAAATCGCTACGGTGAGCCTCAAGGTAGTTTGTGCGCTCACTCACAGACACGAGTTTGCTGCTGACAGGGTCTAAGCAAGCGCGTTCCTCGATGACGCTGCCCTTTGCATCAACGCAAATTTGCTTCCTGCCATTTACATTCGTGACCAACACTTTCTGCACGCTGAGCGTCCACGTAAAGGCCGTCGGTCCGGTGGGATGCAAGATTTCACGCGTCCGCAGCGAGGCGAGGCTCGGCGCCGGCCCGCTTCGTAGCACGTACAGTTTGTTCCCCAGCGCGAGGTTAGATTCCGACTCCCCGCCTTGCGTTTGAAAGCTTTCCCGCCAACGGTCAGGAGTTGCCCACCAAAGCTCATATACTCCCTGAGCGGACCCAGCGAGTTCGTATTGCACGCTAGCAACCAGATGGAACGGTGTTGACCCCGGCGATGTCAGATCCATTGCCGCAAATGCATTCCGCACCATCGTTTCCGCCTCTTTCTTGGACGGTGCAGACTGCGCTGAAGAAACTCTACACGTCAGCAGTCCGAGTGTGAGCGCGACAACCAGAGCAGGGGCAGTTCGACGTAGCCGTTTCATAACGTGGCGCGTACGTTAGCACTCCATGTAATTGCGGACAAGCCCACCGCGCGGAACGGTTTCCAATCGGGCGGTAAACGCGCTTGCCGGACAATTGTCCCGGCCTATGCTTGGATGCCTCGCAGCACCTGAGTTCGAAGTCAACGGAGGGCAGTTCCGGAAGCCGTCGAAAAGAAACGCCAAAGAGCTGGCGCGCCCGGAGAGACTTGAACTCCCGACCCTCTGCTTCGAAGGCAGATGCTCTATCCAACTGAGCTACGGGCGCGTTTCTCGCATTGTAACATTGATGAGCGCCCGCGGTCCCGGGCGGCCCGCCGTGGCCCCCATGAAGATTGACGCTGTCGCCGTCACCGCCATCGATCGATTGCCATCGCAGCCTCTGTCTTTTTCCCGCAGTTTTTGCGATTCTTTCCGCCGTGATCACGCGGCGCGAATTTAATTCCAAGGCGATCGCGGCGGCGCTCTCGCTTCCTTTCTCTAAGACGCTGGCCTTCGCGCAGAGGGTTTCCGCGCCGCCGGTCGCCCGAACGCCCGCCCTGCCTCCGGGGAATTTCACCCCTTACGGATACCTTGACAATCCCTATCACTGCTGGAACCTGCATCCGAGCGGCGTTTTCAGGTCGCTGCCCGGAATCGGCTTCGGGCGCTACTTCCCGGCCGGTCCCGGCGGCTACTTCGACGAGCGCAAGAACGGCATCTACCATGCCTCGCTGCGTCTCGGCTTTCTGGTGGGCTCACGCCGTTTGTGGAATCCGGAGGATTTTCGCGAGGGCGAATTATTCGCGTCGCATCACAGCAAGAATGTGCTGACGTACCGAATTCGCGCCGCAGGCCTGGACGCGAGTTGCTCGTTTTTTCTCGTCGGTGAGGATGTCCTCGCGGCTTGCGTTCAATTCGAGACATTTTCCGCCTACGCCCCCGCCGCGCGTCTGATCGCGGCTCACGAATACCAGCTCGGGAACGCGGAGTGGTGGGGCGGCGATGGTGTTGCCGCCGCATACGACGCGCATGCTGACGCGTGGGTCACGCGTTCGTTCGCGGCAGGGCCCGCATTCGCCGTCGCAGCCGATGCGGCGAGCCGGCTCCACTCCACGATGAGCCCCGCGGAATGGACTGAAGGCGCCGCGACCCCCGGCAGCCCTCAAGTGACGACCGTCTACGCGACGGAGCCTCTCCGCGTTGCCATGACTTACGACATCACTCCTGAAATCGCGTCGCGCGGCATCACGGTCTGCATAGCCCGCGGCGCGAATTCCGCCTCGGCGCTCTCGCACCTGCAGCAGGCGAAAACTCCGTCGGCGGCGACGCTCGATTCGCATCTTGCGCAGGACGCGAAATTTTGGGCGCAGGCTCCGCACCTCACCGGCGATTGGCCGTCGCACTGGCTGAACGGCTGGGTCTATGACTTCGAGACGCTTCGCATGATGGTCCGGCGGCCGATCGGAATCTACGCCCATCCCTGGGACGCGATGCAGATTCAGGCGCCGCGAAACGTCCTCGCTGAAACTTCGATCGACATGTGGGCGCTCAGCTATGCCGATCCGGCGACGGCCAAATCCGTCTTTCTCGGACAATTTCTCGATGCGCTCGCCCCGAACGTTCCGTGCGCGCGCGAAGATGGAACGATGAACATGGTGGCGGCGGACGGAAGCGAGTGCGGCACGTCGATCTCGTGGTGCTACCCGTTTCATTGTGCGCGCTCGATCTACCAGCGCACGCACGACCGGCAATGGCTCGCGGCGCTCTATCCGCGCCTCGGCGCGCTGTTGCATTGGACTCTCGCGAACCGCAGTGACAAGGAAGGCTTCATCGTCGCCAAATGCAGTTGGGAGAGCGGCATGGACGCGTCGCGCCGCTTTCTGGTCAACGAGCCAACCGGCGCGGACCTGACCGAATTCGTCCGGCTCGTGGAGCTTCAAGCCGCCACGGCGCAGGCCGGCGCCGTGATGGCGGAGTTCGCCGCGGTTCTCGCGGACAGAAGCGGGGAGCAGGAGTGGAAGCATCTGCGCGAAACGTACGCGGCGAAGACGCAACAGCTCTGGAATGGAAAGGATTGGTTCAACGACTTCGACACGCGCACGATGAGCCCCATCACGTCCGTGGCTCGCGACGCAGGACAAGTGGGCCCGATCTTCTGTGGCGTGGCGAGCGAGCAGCAGACCGCGAGCATGACTCCCACGCTGCGCGCGTTCTACGAGGCCTCGCACGACGGACAAGCCGGCGAGGAGGATCCTCTCTTCTGGTCTTCACTCGTGCTGCCTTTCCTCGAATCGCTCTGGACCGCGCGCGAGTTCGAGCTGCTCGCCGACGCTGTTCACACGATCGCCGACCGCATTTACACGAGCATGGACCGCCGCACCATCTCGCAGAGCGAGGATCATCGCCGGTTGGGCTGGCCGGGCGTCAGTTGCGAACAGTGGGGCACTGAAGGAGCCAAAGGCGGCGAGGGCTACGGCTGGGGCGCCGTGATGCCTGCTCACATCATCCGGAACATCCTGGGCGTGCGCGAAACGGCTGACCGGAATCAGCTGCTTCTTTCGCCGAATCTGCCGTCGGAATTCATGACTCGCGGACGCGCCTACGAGCTCGAGAATCTGAACCTCTGCTCGCGTCGGTTTTCAATCCGTTTCGTCGTCAGCGGAGACGACACGATCGAAATCACCGGGCAATGGCCCGCCGGCGAAATCACCGTCGAAGACGCCGCCAACGGATCGCAAGTCGCAACCGGCAAGGACCGATTCTCATTCTCGGCGCGCAATCGTCGCTTGTACCGCCTCATCGCGCACTCTGCGTAACAATCAGGCGGCGCCGGACGCCGCCGCAGCGGCAACTTTAGCCGCATCCACCGAAAGCGGGCTCTGCAGAACGATCTCGAACTGCCAGCCAGTGTCAAAAAGCACGCCACTGCCTGCGCCATAATGCCGATTCAGCAGGATCACGCTTACGATTCCAACTGCGGCGGCGCCGACCGCCAAACCCACGGCGAGACCGATATGTGACGCCGGGGGCTGTAACGGGGGCGGTTGTTGCTGCTGCGCCGCCAACACGTAGTGTGCTCCATCGTTCGTTCCGCTCTCGCTCTCGAACGCGGCCGGCCGCACCATCGGCTCTGGAGAATTTATTCCTGGATCGACAATCTTGGCCTGGCTGTTGCTGCCCTCGATTGCCACGCTGTAGCCGTTCGCATAAAGGATGCGAGTGAAGTGCATCTGAAGCGTCGGACCGGAGCGCCCGCCCCGTGTCAACTTGTCGATCACGCCCTCCACGTAGGTGCCGGTGGGAATCGCCAACTGCGTGCCCACCGTCACCGGAAATGTCGTGACCGCGCGCACCGTGTTTCCGGGCCGTGACTTGGTCGTGACCGTGCTGCTAAGCGCGAGGGGAATTCGAGTCCCCACTGGAATCGTAATCGTCTGGCCCTGCGGCGCGTCCAGCGCCTGCGCTTGGACTTGTGAAGCCGGCGGCTGAGGATTCGACGCCTGTCCTTGCGCCCAGCATGTTGAAGCCGCCAGCAGTCCAACAAGAGCAACCCTTCGCATAAAATTGCCTCCTCACGTGGAACCTCGATCGAAATAAAGCGCAATCGCCTGACCCGCAAATCGCAGCGACTGCAAAGAAACCGAGCCGTCGGAATTCGCGCGCGTCCCCGGCACATCGGCGGCTGATTTCGCGGTCAATAGGACAACTCGTGCTCGCACGCTCGCCACGACTTTGCCGTTCTGGAGAATCTCCACCTGGGCCATCGGGCCCATTCCTTCCCAAGTCACTTGATAGCTTCCCGCAGCCAGTTGCGTTCCGGAAACGCGAACCGGCGCCGAAATCTGGAACGATTCCTTGTAACTCTGAACCTTGGGATTCGGCGTCACGACGGGCGGTCCAGGGCACGCCACGCCCGGTGTACCCGGCGTTCCCGGGATGACCGTGTCGGGTGTTCCCGGCGTCCCGGGAGTGCCCGGTATGACCGTATCCGGCATTCCAGGAGCTCCTGGAATAACGATGTCCGGCGTGCCGGGTGTGCCCGGAGATCCGGGCATGACTGTGTCGGGCGTTCCCGGCATGCCGGGCGTTGGCCGGCATAGCGTCGCAGATCTAAAGGGGCCCGGCATCGTTGGACTCGACTGCCGCACGGCCGCGGCCACGCTCGCCGCGTTCAATCGCAATGGCACTTGCAAAACCATATCGAGCTGCGAGCCGTTGTCGAGAAGGACGTCGCTTGCGGAGCTCACGTCCACATACGCATTGGCCACCGCGGCGATCACATCGTTCGAACCAGCGCGCGGCGTTCCCGTCGGCTGTTGAGCGGCAGCCAGTCCCGCCGTCGCATCCCGCGTGCCGCGAAACTCAACCGTATAGCCGTTCACGAAGATGAGTTTCGTGAAGTGGATCTGAAGCTGAGCATGGGGCGAAAGCCAGCCGGGCCGCGTCAGCGCATCGATCTGGCCTTGGGCATACGTGCCTGCTGGAATCGCCATTTGGTCGTTCACCGCTACCGGGAAGGCCGTCTGCGCATAGACGCTATCCCCGGCCTTGGCCGTCTTGGCCAGGATGGGGCTCGTGAGTGCCAGCGAAACCGCAGTTCCTGCCGGAACCACGATTTTCGCTTCTGCGGTCGGGCTTGTCGCCTGCGGCTGGCCCGGGGAATCAGTCTGGGGTGGCGCGGTTTGTGCGGCGCACGCCAGGGTGGTGAGCAGTACTGCCAGTGCGAGTCTTCGCATGATCGTCACCTCCGATCACCGTGTAACTCACCTGAATTTCAGACGGGAGCAATCATGGGTGGGTTTCAGATTTATGGGGCGGCACCAAAGAAGTATCGGCGAATTTTCCGAGGACGTGTCGTTGCGTAACTATGGAGCGGCCAGCCGCCCGAGGTAGAACCGAAAGAACGCCTCGGCGTCGGAGTGCAGGCAGACGTTCGCGTTCGGAGTTCCTGCCTCAGGCCGCGTCATCCCTTTGGCGTCAACTTGAATCCTCATCGGCTGCACCGGGCACAGCTCGGGCTTCAGGATGTAGGCAATCGTCATCGGATCGAACAGCGTCGGCGTCTCCTGTCCCCATTCGTGATAGAGCAGCGTCAGAGCGTCCGTCAGCGGCTTGCCCTGGCGGAACAGGAACGCGCGCTTCACCTCGTCCAGTTTCAGTTGCGTGGAATCGAGCGGCATCATGTAAATCGGCACGCCCGTGACGAACAGCTTCTGGGCCGACGGAATATCGTTGACGATATTCCACTCCGGCTGCGGCGGAGTCGGCGCGTCGTACATGCCGCCATATCCGCGCTCGATCGAGCCGCCCATCATCACCACGCGCCGCAACTTGCGAAATGTCTCAGGGTCTTTGTCGATCGCCGCTCCGACGTTCATCAGCGGCCCAATCGCCACCAGCGTGATCTCGCCGGGATACCGTCTGATTTCGTGGAGAATGAAATCCGCCGCCGGCGGATGCGACGTCCGCGCGAAATGCCCGCCCTCCGCGTACGCTCGCTGCGTCAGCACGCTCTTCGGCGGCGTCGGCCTCCCCGCCGCGACGGGAATATCTTCGCGTCCGTCTTCGCCCAGCATCCGATCCGCCAGTTTCGCGCGCGTCTCCGTATCGCCGAACGTCGTCGTCACGCCGAGAATCTGCAGCTCCGGGCTCCGCAGCGCCAGGGCCAGCGCAAACGCGTCGTCGATGTCATCGCCGATATCCGTATCGATGATGATCTTCTCGGGCGGATCCTTCGAGGCCCGAGCGTCCGCCGGAGCGCCCGTCGCCGTGGCATGGTTCGCGTCTGCCGCTGGAAGCGCGAACGCGACATACACTCCGCCCGATGCCGATTTCGGGTCCTTGCCGCCTCCCGCCGCAATCACCACATATTGCCGCCCGCCCACTTCGTACGTCGCAGGCGTCGCGTTGCCCGCAAACGGCAGCGTCTTCTCCCAGAGCAGCTTCCCCGTCGTCTTGTCGAACGCGCGAAACTGCCAATCGAACAGCGTCGCGCCGATGAACACCAGCCCTCCCGCCGTCACAATCGGCCCGCCGTAATTCTCCGTGCCTGTATCGGTCGTGCCGTGCGCCGCCAACTCCGTATACTCGCCCAGGTTCACCTTCCACGCGAATTCGCCCGTGTTCAGATTGATCGCGCTCAGCGTTCCCCACGGCGGTGCGATCGCCGGATAGCCACCCGGATCGACGAATCGCCGGTATCCCGTGAACCTGTAATTCATTCCCGGAATCTCCGGGACGCCGCCGCTCAGCGCCTTGCTCTCGCCGCTCGTCAGAAAATCCGTCAGCGCCGCCACCTGCGTCTCGGACAGATTCGGAAATCCCGTCATCCGGCCCTTGCCGTTCCGGATCGTCTTCTCGATCTGCTGCGACGTCAGCCGCGTCCCCACATTCGCCAGCGATGGAATTCCCGCCGAGCCCTTCAGCTTTTCTCCGTGGCACACGCTGCACTGGCTCAGATAGATTCCGCGCGGAGAATTCTTTCCCGTATTCGGCGCCAGCGCTCCCGTCCACGCCATTTCGTTCGCGTTGACGTACAGAATCCCCGTCTCCGGATCGACCGCAGGTCCTCCCCATTCCGCCCCGCCATCGAAACCCGGAAACACCACCGTGTCCACGCCCACTTCAAACGGAACGAATTGCCCTTCGCTCCGGAATTTGCGGAACTGCTCCACCGCCCACGCGTGCGCCGCCGGCGTCCTCTCCGTCAGCATGTCTGCCGTCAACATCTGCCGCGCGAACGGCGCCGGCTTCGACGGCAGCGGCTGCTCCGCCGCCGCAGCTTCTCCCGGCACGTTGCTCGCCGGTACCTTGTGATACTCGATCGGAAAAAGCGGCGCGCCCGTCACTCGGTCGAACAGGTAGACGTAGCCCTGCTTCGTCGTTTGCGCCACCGCATCTACCTTTTTCCCGTCGCGCTCCACCGTCACCAGTGCGGGCGGCGATGGAAAATCGCGGTCCCATAAATCGTGGCGCACGCCCTGGAAATGCCAGATTCGCTTGCCCGTCGACGCGTCGAGCGCAATCAGGCAATTCGCGAATAGGTCGTCTCCAACGCGATTCGCGCCGTAAAAATCGAAAGCCGCCGACCCCGTCGGCACGTACACGATCCCTCGCTCCGCGTCGAGCGCCATTCCCGCCCAATTGTTCGCCGCGCCCGCATATTTCCACGCGCTCTTCGGCCACGTCTCGTAGCCGAACTCGCCCGGATGCGGAATCGTGTGGAACGACCACTGCAGTTTCCCCGTGCGCACGTCGTACGCGCGAATGTCTCCCGGCGGCGCCGGCAGCGTTTCCGGGTTGCGGCCGCCGACAATCAGCAAATCCTTGTAGACGATCCCGGGCGTCGTCAGCGGCGTCCACACTGATTTCAGGTCGCGCCCAAGTCCTTCGCGCAGATCAATGCGCCCCTTCGCGCCGAAACTCGAAATGGGCTTCCCGGTTACCGCGTCGAGCGCATACAAATAATTCATCACCGCCACCAAAATCCGCTTGTCGTCGCCGCTCGACCAATACGCCAGCCCCCGGTCCGGCTGCGTCCCCTGCACGCCCGAATCGAATTTCCAGCGCTGGTTGCCGGTCGCCGCGTCCAGGGCGAAGATCTTCTGCGTCGGCGTGATTCCGTACAGCACGCCATCGACGACCAGCGGCGTCGTCTCAAGCCCGCCGCTTTCGCCCGTGTCGAATTCCCACGCTACGCGCAGCCGCTCCACGTTGCCGCGATTGATCTGCGCCAGCTGCGAGTAATGCGTTTGCGCCGGGCCGCCGCCGTACGCGGGCCAATCCTGATTCGCGCCCCCGCTCGCATGATCGCTCGCGCTCCCGCTCACACTTCGAGCATCGCTCTGCGAGCGCCCGCTCGGCGCCGCCAGCAAAAGCCACGCCGCGAAAAATCCGCACAGTCCTCTCATCCCGCGCGCATCATACCTCAACAGAAATTGCGCTCCTTCGCTTTTTGACGCCACTCGCGCAGCGCCATTTTTCAGTCCTCGACACGCCTTCCCGTTGTGCTAGAATCTCGCGCCGTTCCGCTTCCAGCGGCCGGGCCCGGCGTACCCACCGCTTTTCGAGCGCGGTGTCTAAGAAGTTTCGGACGCAGACACAATGAAAAAGGCTGGCGACATCCTCGGACGCGTCGTGCGCAAGCTCGACCGCCCCGAAGCCGCGCTCGCGTGGCTCTCGAGCTCCTGGCCGCGGATCGTCGGCAAGGCCCTGGCCGCCCACACGCGTCCGCTTCGCTGCGAGAAAGGCCATCTCGAAATCACCGCTGACTCGAAAGCCTGGCAGAAGCAGCTCGAGCACATGACCCAGGACTTCGTCGCGCGCATCAACCAGGCCTGGGGCGGCAATCTGATCCGCGAAGTGAAATTCGTTCCCGCGAAGCCCGGCCCGAAGCGCATCCCCTACGAGCTCGACAACGAGCACACTCCCTTCGTCCGCCGCCGCAAGTAATCGCTGTTCCCCGCGCTGTCGAATTGGCTTTTTCTCAAATTCGAAATTTCAAATTTGAAATAGCTCTTCCGCACGAAACAATCCCGCCCGCGCTGACGTATCTCAATACAGGACACAGATGACGTGTGTGAACTCCTTCAACAGTCACTCGCTCTCTGGGCCGAAGCCGCCGGCGGCGACGATCCATCCGGCCTCCCGCTCTTCGGCCGCACCTTCACGCCCGTCGAGCAAGCCGCTCGCGAGACTCTCCTCGACCGCTTTCTGGACACGATTGAATCGGAGTTGCGCCAGATGCCTCGCACCCGTGCCGAACGCTCATCGGCGCGCGCTCGCGTCACCTCAGGCTTCACGGACTTCGCGCGCACCTGCCTCGATCTGGACGACGGCCATCTCGACCTGCTCCTGAACGACGGCTTTTCGGCCGTCGCCACGCAACTCGCGCGCCAGGCGCGCCTCTTTGATCCCGCCGTCAGCGCCGCCGACATTTTTCAGGCCAGCCGCAACGCGTGGACCGCCTGCGGTCTTCAGATCCTCATGGGCCAGAAGATGCGCCTCACTCCCGCCATCTTCGCCTACAGCATGCTCTATCCCTACACGGACAATTATCTCGACGACCCGGAAATCTCCCGCGCTGCGAAGCTGGCCTTCAGCAGCCGCTTCCGCCGGCGCCTCGAGGGTGACGCCGTCGCTCCGCTCAACGATCGCGAAGCGCTCATCTGGCGTCTCGTCGAGCTCATCGAAGAGCAGTACGCCCGCGACGCCTGGCCCGGCGTCCATGCTAGCCTCCTCGAAATCCACCGCGCGCAGGAAAACAGCGTTCGCCTGCTGCGCTTCGGCTCGTCCCCGGCCGGCGCCGACGTCCTCAAGCTCAGCTTCGAAAAGGGTGGCGCTTCCGTCGTCGCCGACGCCCATTTGGTCGCAGCCTCGCTCTCGCCGGACGAAGCCCGTTTCGCTTTTGATTGGGGAGTTCTGCTCCAGCTCGCCGACGATCTCCAGGATCTTCAGCAGGACCTTCGCGAACGGACACTCACAATCTTCACGCAAGCTCTTGCGGCCGCTCCCGAAGCCGCTCCTGTCGCCGGTCGCCTCGATAAGCTCACGGCTCACACGTTCAATTTCGGCCACCGCGTGATGCGCCAGCTCGATCGCATGCCGTCAAATCTTTCCGCGCTCGACGGCGCCGCCGCCCGGCACCGCTCCCTCGCGGAAATGATTCGCATGAGCTGTTCGCTGCTGCTGATTTGGTCCGCGGGCGAATCCGCCGCGCTGTACACGCCCGGCTACATCGCGGCCCTTGAGACTCACTCGCCCTTCCGCTTCGCTCCTCTCGCCGAACGGCGCAAGAAGCTCGCCCGCTGGACCGCCCCGCTCGGCCGCCTCTTCGATGCGTTCCTCGAAGACGAGGAGGACGAGCCCGCCCCGCTCCTCCTCGCGAGCTCCCTCATGCCCCGCCTCTGACGCCCCTCCCTGCCTTCTTTTTCCCCAATCTGAAATTTCTAATTTCGAATTTGAAATCGCGTTGCCGCGTGGCAGCTCGAGGGTGTCTTGGGGTGGAAGCCCCGGACGCCGTTGCCTTTCTCAAATCTCCGATTTCAAATTTGAAATTCCGTTCTCCTCATCAAATACGACGGATGCATCAACCCCGTCGGCGGATACAGCTCCTCCCCCGTCCTCACAAATCCCAGCTTCAACAACAATTCCCGCGACGCCTCGTTTCGCGGATGATGCCCCGCAAACAGCGCCTCCGCCCGCAGCGCGCGGAACCCGTATTCGATCGCCGCGCGCGCCGCCTCTGTCGCCAGACCCTGCCCCCAGAACGCCCGCCGCAGATGAAACCCCAGCTCGAACACTCGCTCCTCCACGCGATACGGACGCAGCCCCGCACATCCCACGTGCTCCCCGCCATCCAGCAAAAATATCGGCCAGTACTGCATCCCGTATTCCCGCATCTGCGCGATTTCCTTCGCCAACCGCGCGCGCACCGTCTCTTCGCTGAACGGCCCGCCGATCAGCGCCGTCACCTCCGGATCGCCCCACAATTCCATCGCCAGCGCCAAATCATCATCGCGCCAGCACCGGAATCCCAGCCGCGCCGTCCTCAGAAAATATTCCATTGCGCTCCCGCCCCGCGAAATCCTACCAGCACTCTCACGGCTCTTTTCGCCCCGCTTTTTCCCCGTAGGGGCACGGCATGTCGCAGATCCGCCGTAGGAGGGCCGTGCCCGGCTTTCCGTCTTGGTCGTTCTCTTTCTCGCCCCGCTCTTACCGGCGCGGCCTCTGTAGCGCCGCCTTGCCCTGAGGCAACAGCCGAAGGGCTTGCCCTGCTTGCCCCGAGCCAGCGCGAGGGGAGCCCGCCGAAGGGCGGCCTTCAGAGCGGCAGCCTTGCCGCTCTGGCCTTTGACTCACCCCGGGAAATGGCTTTGTACCGCTGGCGTCTCGCCGGCTCTTTTCTCCTCTTCTCTTTCTCGCCCCGATCTCATCGGCGCGGCATCTCCGCCGCCCGGGAGCGCCAATCTCCCGATTGGCTCGCTTTCCCCGCCTTCAGCGCGGCAGCCTTGCCGCGCTGGCCTTTGACTCACTCCGAAAAATGGTGTCGTAGCGCTGGCGTCTCGCCGGCTCTTTTTCTCCTTTTCTCTTTCTCGCCCGATCTTCTCGGCGCGGCCTCTGTAGCGCCGCCTTGCCCTGAGGCAACAGCCGAAGGGCCTGCCCCGCTTGCCCCGAGCCAGCGCGAGGGGAGCCCGCCGAAGGGCGGCCTTCAGAGCGGCAGCCTTGCCGTTCCGGCCTTTGACTCACTCCGGAAAATGCTGTCGTAGCGCTGGCGTCTCGCCGGCTCTTTTTCTCCTCTTCTCTTTCTCGCCCCGCTCTTATCGGCGCGGCATCTCCGCCGCCCGGGAGCGCCAATCTCCCGATTGGCTCGCTTTCCCGCCTTCAGAGCGGCAGCCTTGCCGCTCTGGCCTTTGACTCACTCCGGAAAATGCTGTCGTAGCGCTGGCGTCTCGCCGGCTCTTTTTCTCCTTTTCTCTTTCTCGCCCCGCTCTTATCGGCGCGCATCTCCGCCGCCCGGGAGCGCCAATCTCCCGATTGGCCGGCTTTCTTGCGCCGACGACCTTTCACTCTTGCCTATCGGTTCCATTTAGGATATTTCTGTTGGCCTTGACGAACTAGTAGACCAAGTGGGGGAGACGGAAATTGGACTATCCGCTAGAAAATCTTGGTCCGGAGCGCTTCCAGCAGCTCTGTCAAGCTCTCCTAGTCCGCGAGTTCCCCCGCGTACAGTGCTTTCCGATAGCTCAACCCGACGGCGGCAGGGACGCTGTCTCATACTTTGCACACGACTCGGGCGGCGGCTTTATCGTATTTCAAGTCAAGTACGCGCGAAAACCCCAAGCCGAGACGGAGCCTCACAAGTGGCTGGTCGCCGTGGTTGAGGAAGAGATGGAAAAGGTCAAGGGCCTCATCCCGCGCGGCGCCACCGAGTACTTCATCATTACAAACGTATCGGGAACCGCTCACCTAGACGCGGGGTCAATCGACAAGCTCAACCAGGCAATCTCAACCGTCCTCAAACTGCCGTCAACCTGTTGGTGGCGCGACGACCTAAACCGACGGCTCGATGACGCTTGGTCCTTGAAATGGGCCTACCCAGAACTCATGACAGGACCCGACTTCCTGCGAGCAATCGTCGAAACTGGGCTATCCGAGCATCGAGAGCGAAGGTCCGGCTCGATCCGCGCGTTCCTCCGCGCCCAGTATGCTATGGACGAGGAAGTTCGCTTCAAGCAGGTCGAACTACAGAATAAACTTGTCGACCTCTTCATAGACGTTCCGCTCACGTTCCGGGACGCACGCGCTGACCGCAGACAACTCCACGCCTTTTATTCTCTCATTCCCAACTTCGACGAGGAAGACGACGAGCCGGAATTCACGTGGCATAATCCGGCCCAAGAAGGAGTCGGGGCGGCAACCATGCTACTCAGCCCCGCGATACAATCCGCCCTTCCGCGAATTGTCATCGAGGGAGCCCCGGGCCAAGGGAAATCGACCATCGCTCAATATGTATGCCAAGTGCACCGGATGCGACTCCTACTCGAGGCAGAAGCGCTCTCATCCGTCTCCCAGGAGCACCGGACAGCGCCCGTTCGTCTTCCCCTTAAGGTGGACCTCCGCGACCTAGCCGCCTGGATGGCGAGAAGAGATCCCTTCAATGTTGACGATCCTACCACCCCACCGCGAGGCTGGCACAAATCGCTCGAGTCGTTCCTTGCAGCCCTCGTAAGCCATCAGTCCGGAGGGACACAGTTCAACACGGATGATCTACTCGCAGTGTTTAGAATCAGCTCCGTCTTACTCGTGTTCGACGGTTTGGATGAGGTGGCCGACATCGCGCGGCGATCCGAGATTGTCGAGGAGATCGTTAAGGGCGTCCAACGGCTCGAGGAAAACGCCGCCTCGCTGCAAGTCGTCGTCACCAGCCGACCTGCGGCCTTCGCCAATTCCCCTGGCATGCCACACGAAAAGTACCCTCACCTCCATCTCGTCTCACTGACTCAAGAGCTAATCATGCTCTACGCTGAACGATGGCTTCGAGCGCGTCACTTCGATGGCAAGCAAAGCGCTGAGTTCCGACGCATCCTCCGGGACAAGCTCGAGCAACCTCACCTCAGGGATCTCGCCCGTAATCCAATGCAGCTCGCCATTCTGCTGAGCCTAGTCCTCACTCGGGGTGCCTCGCTACCGGACAAGCGCACCGCACTCTACGACTACTACATCGACCTCTTCGTTAGCCGCGAGGCTGAAAAGAGCTTGATCGTGCGGAACCACAGGGAATTGTTAATCGACATCCACCGCTATCTCGCGTGGCTGTTACACTCTGAGGCTGAAACGACAGACGCTCGCGCCAGCATCCCGCAGGAACGACTCCAGCAGGTTGTCGCGGACTATCTCTCCAAGGAAGGACACGACCAGTCTTTAGCGCGGGATTTGTTCACAGGCATGGTCGAGCGGGTCGTTGCCCTCGTATCCCGAGTTGAGGGGACCTTCGAATTTGAGGTTCAGCCCTTACGCGAGTACTTTGCCGCGTGCCACCTCTACTACACAGCGCCCCAGTCCTCCCCCGGCAAAGAGAGACCGGGCTCCAAGCCTGACCGGTTCGACGCCATCGCGCGCAATTTCTATTGGCTCAATGTTACGCGGTTCTACGCCGGATGCTACAGCAAGGGCGAACTCCCATCGCTCGTCGAACGTCTTGAGGAACTGGCGAGCGCAAACGGCTTCCGAACGACCAGCTACCCGCAGATGCTAGCAATCACCTTGCTGTCCGACTGGGTGTTCGCCCAAAACCCTCGATCCGTGCAGCAGGTGGTAGACCTAGCGACCAAAGTGCCCGGCTTCCGGTTTCTGACCGCGTCGCTGAACTCCAGGAATCGGTCTGCGGCCAGCATTTCGCCACTACCGGCCAAATGTGGCCGCGACGAAACGATCCGCCGGTGCTTCGGAATCCTTCTTAATGAACCGCCTGACGATTTCGCCGACGAGGTGCTCCGATTCCTGCGTACTACCGTAGACTCGGTTAACGACTTGTTGCCTCCGTGGATCGACATCATCTCTAAGCAGAAGGGAGAGCGAGAGCGCACGCTCTGGCTGGAACACGGCCGGCGCCTCGATGTCCTATCCAAGATAGACATTGCGGACATTCGGAGAATCATCCCAGAAGCACTTCCCAAGCGCCCGATCCTAAGGGTGCTGTTCAGGGCTGGACGCATGGACTACCTCCAGCAATCCGAGGCGCTCTTCGACTACGTCCTCGCCGCCATCTTGGATGGCGGCCTCACAAACGCCGGCAGTCCCAAAGACGCGCTCGAATCGCCGCTTCAGGCCCTGACCGGCGCGCTCGACCCCCAGCGCTACGCCCTCTCATTCCGAAACCGACAGCCCGTCCCACTGACCGTCGTGCTCGACAGATACAATCGGCCTGGGAGCCTGAGATGGAACCCACGACTGACAACAAGCACCGAATCCTACACGAATCATGGGGCCTGCATCGAGCTCGCCCGAACGGCCGACCAAGAATCAAAGCGCCCGTGCGTAGAATGGGCCACAGAAATAGACCCATGGAATCGGTTGATCGAGGCCGGTCGGAGACTCTGGGGCGAGCAGCGCGTCTTCTTTTCTCTGGCAAATATTTCCGGAGGGATCCGTTCCAGTGCAGAAAAGTGCACCGACTGCCCCGACCTACTGGACACCTCTCGCCCTCTCGCCCGTCGTGCACGTTACGCGCGGCTTAGGTCCGGCTCGTGCTCCTGGTGGAAGAGCCAGCTTGAGTTGGCGGAATCGACTCAAGACAAGGAGTTGGTCTGCCTTATAGCCCTCACCTGGGCCACGTCCACCACCCTTGTCGCGATTCTGGACGAGATGGGCTCCGCGCTCAGCGCACTCCCCAGTCCCGAGTGGATTCGTCTCTTTTACGCGGTCCAGCGCGCGGCCTCAACCGTCCGACGCGAGGATGAACGGGACCTCGTGGACCCACGCCACCTGCCGCCCACGATGTCCGTCCGGTCGGCAGTTATCCTGACAACGCGCAGCGACCCCAGAACGGCCCATGCCATTTATGAGAAGCACCTCGCCTCGTCCATTAACGAAGACCCCATTGTCCCCGAATTGGCCCTCGGCGACGCCTTGGACCCAAGCAGAGTCGGCACGGAGGCCTGGGCACCAAACCTAGACCTAGTTCGGCAATGCTACAAGCTTGGAGAGGACATCCCACCCTGGGGATTCCTCGGCCGCGCCAACCGGGCAACATCTGCCGACATACCCCTCCGGATTGCGACGCAAGTCGCGGCCCACCCGGATCAGTATCCCGGCTTTCTCGTAGCTCTGGCGGAGGAACGATGCAGGGCGGATGTTGCAACCAAAATCGTTCCCGTCGCAAAGGCCGCCGAAACCGATCGATGGTTCGCTCCGACGTAGTTCAAAGCAGGCCAATGCCAACCCCTAACCGCAACTCGGGGCGGCAACCGTGGACGGACCTTAGCGTGCCGCCTTCCTCGCACACAACGTAGTTCTAGTCCCTTCCCGTTCGCTTCCATCCACAACCGTCCAACCGCGATCTTCGACCGTTCGATGACTTTTCGTTGCCCTCGCGACCCTCTTTGCGCTAGCGTAATCCAGATATATGAAGACGAAAACTCGAACACGGACCACGACCCCCGGGGCTAGCCGTCCGGCCCCCGGACGCATCGCCGCTCGCCCCTCGCCCCGCACTCCTCCCCCCCTCTTTTCTAATCGCCAAATTCGAATATTAGAATCACCTCTAAGTCATTCAAAACAAACGACGGCACCCCGCTCTAATCGCCAAAATCCGCGAAATCGATGCTGTGGCGAAGCACCCTCGTCCCGCCTGCCCCGAATGCAGTCGAGTGCAGCAGGCACCGCGAGCCGAGGGACCTGCACCTTTCGCCGATCTTCCACGGGTCGCGGAGCGCGGCTCGCAGGTCGCGGCCCTCTAATATACGGTACGGGGATTAGAAATCGTCGTATCTCGTTGAAAACAAAGGGTCGAGTATGGTTCTAATATACGGTAGCTGCCTCTCCGCCGCGGCCTTTCAAGCCACTCGGTCCCTCAGGACTTCGGCTGAAGCCCTGCTCACGCCTGATCTTCTTCTAATCTGTCCGCTGAAGATTAGAAGTGCTTCTAAGTCAGTGAAAACAAAGGACCGGGCATGGTTCTAATCTATCCCTCACCCGGCTCTCGAAGATATACGTTCGCGCGAGGCTGCCGATGAAGATTACCCGAGAGGATGTTCTTCGCGTCGCCGAACTCGCGCATCTCGAGCTCTCGCCCGAGGAGGTCGAAACCTACCGCGGCCAGCTCGACGAGATTCTCACCTATGTCGCAAAGCTCGAAGAGCTTGACGTCACCTCGGTCGAGCCCATGGCTCAGGTCCTCCTCACGCCTGTCGGCGACGAACATCCCGAACTCCGCGACGACGTCCCCATCGCTTGCGATGTGGCTCCTGCCGTCCTCGCCCAGGCCCCGGACGCGGCAAAACCCTTCTTCCGCGTCCCCAAGGTGATCGACCGATGAGGTCGTTGGAGATCGACCGATGAGCGCCCCCGTCATCCGCCGCGGTGCGCGCACTTTAGGGGGTCGGAGCTTGAGCTCCGACATGACGCCTTTGTCTCTAACACGGGTTTTAACCCCTGAGGCAGGGTTGGGAGCCAACCGATGAGCGCTTCCACCACTTGGACGATCCCCGCCGTCCGCTCCGCCCTCGAGGCCAGGAAGGTCTCCGCCCGCGAGCTGGCAACCGAATTCCACGCCCGAATCGGGAAACGAAACCCCGAACTGAACGCGTTCTTGGCTCTCTCTCCCGATCGGGCCTACGCCCAGGCCGATAAGATCGACGCCGCAATCGCCAAGGGCGAACGCCTCCCCGCGCTCGCCGGCGTTCCCGTCGCGGTCAAGGACGTCATCAGCACCAAGGGCGTCCGCACCACATGCGGCTCCAGGATTCTCGAGTACTATACGCCGCCGTATGATGCCACCGCCGTCGAGCGACTCGAACAAGCGGGCGCCGTCATCCTCGGGAAGACCAACTGCGACGAGTTCGCCATGGGGAGTTCGAACGAAAACTCCGCATACGGGCCCGTACGGAACCCCGTCGCATTGGATCGCGTCCCCGGTGGCTCGAGCGGTGGCTCGGCGGCTGCTGTCGCCGCAGGCCTCGCGGTCGTGGCGCTCGGTACGGACACGGGCGGCTCAATCCGCCAGCCGGGTGCCTGCTGCGGAATTCCCGCCATGATGCCGACATACGGCCGCGTATCGCGATACGGCCTGATAGCCTTTGCCTCCTCGCTCGACCGCATTGGCCCGTTTGCCACCACCTCCGCGGACGCAGCGGCTGTCATGTCGGTGATTGCGGGTCGCGATCCGAACGATTCCACCTCCGCGGCCGTGCCCGTCGGCGATTACGCGGCAGAACTCGCCAAGCCGCTTCAAGGCATTCGGATCGGCGTTCCTGAGGACTACTTTGGCGAGGGGCTCGACGGCGAAGTGAAGGAGAAGGTACAGGCGGGGATCGCGCTCCTTGAGCGCCTCGGCTGTCGCCGGATTCCGCTGCAAATGCCTCACACCGACTACGCAATTGCCACCTACTACATCATCGCGACTGCCGAGGCCAGCTCCAACCTGGCGCGATACGACGGCGTACGGTACGGGCTTCGCGTCCCCGGCGCGACCCTGATCGACATGTACCGCCAAACTCGCGAGCGCGGATTCGGTGCGGAGGTGAAGCGGCGAATCGTTCTCGGAACATACGCCCTTTCCGCCGGCTATTACGACGCCTACTATCTGCGCGCCCAGAAGGTGCGCTCGCTTATCGCCCGCGACTTCGCCGATGCCTTCCAGAAAGTTGACGCCATCATTACGCCCACCGCGCCAACCCCCGCGTTTCGCCTCGGCGAAAAGACGGCCGATCCATTGCAGATGTATCTTGCTGATATATATACAGTTACAGGTTCTCTCGCCGGTGTTCCAGGAATCTCAGTGCCTTGCGGGAAGACGAAGGCTGGCCTGCCGATCGGGATGCAGATCTTCGGACGCCACTTCGACGAAGGGCGCATTCTGCATTTGGCGCATGCCTTCGAGAAAGAGGGCGGTTTCTCCCTCTGATGGCTCCGGGCAATCGCACCATGCGCCCCCGTATGCGCCTCCCGGCCCCATACGGTTGCGAATGCATCGCCTCGGATTCAGCGTTTTCCTCGAAAAAAAGCTCCTTCAAGCCGCAGAAACGTTCCGATGTTAGCCTCCCATTTTCCGTTTTCGAGAATTCAGCTTTCCACACGACTCGGGGGGGCTGGCCGTCCGCTACGCGGCCAACCTGCAGAATGCAAACGCTTTCGCATCGCGCGTCACCGCAAAGTCCCAGTCCAAATGGTACGGAACGACTATTGCAGGCCGAACACAGCAGCGTTTAC
>Ga0335081_10000911_pt1 | contig 47382 bp, 37 predicted proteins | sample Lox_Sample_35_FD_206713 | JGI IMG/M metagenome (GOLD analysis project Ga0335081, IMG submission 206713) | Soil microbial communities from Loxahatchee National Wildlife Refuge, Florida, United States - Lox_Sample_3.5 | ecosystem: Environmental > Terrestrial > Soil > Wetlands | place: USA... | reverse complement strand
ACAGGGTGCCCCACACGATTGCCGGCAGACTCGCTATGTTCTCGGTGAGGACGGGATCGGGCTGGCCGATGGTGTTGCTGGTCAGTGCGCCCGTCACCTGGGTCGAACCCATGTCCTGATAGAGCAGCAGCGTGGCCGTCGCGGAGAAGTACATGTCGGCGTTGTAAACGCTGAGGGCGACGGTGTGCTGCTGGCCGTTGCTCAGGATGGCGGCGAAGGGAGTCAGGTCCACGCGATAGGGCTCGAAATTCAGGGTGTGCACGCCAGGAATCGGCCGCCACAGGTAGGGATCGATTCCGCCGGTGAAAATCCAGGGAAAGATAGGCGCCACGCCGGCGGGCTGTCCGTCGATGCTGATCTCGGCTTCGCGGAAGCCGGTTGAGCCGCAATTCTCCAGCTCTCCGGCAACGTCATCGGGAGCGCAGCTGTACCAGAACTCATCGGTCTGCTGGCCCTGGGCGAAGACCTCGAGATAGGCGCGCTCCACATTGGCGGGCAGCGTAAATGTCTTCGCGAGCTGGTCGCTGGGCGAGTTCAGCGTCACCGTCCCACCGGTGGAGTCAGCCGCCATCGGCAACACCAGGCTGGCCGTGGACGGCGGATTCTGGCCCTGCGCCAGGGGATAAAACTGAAGATACGCGCTGCCGTGGTAATGACTGGTGTACGTATCGTTCACCAGGTTGCCGAGATCGACCCGCCCGCCCTGCGCGGCGGTGAACAGCGGCGTGTACTCGGTCAGGTTGCTCTCCACATGCCACGAGCGCTGCACATCGTGCGACGGTTCGGCCGTGGTGCCGAAATAGACGTTCGTGCCGCCGATCCACACCTCCGCCGTGCGATCGAATTGCCGCCCCGCATCAACCGACCAGTCGGCCTCGAATACGACCGCGGCCCATGGTCCCGGACATCCGGCCGGAGGCGTGTAGGTGAAGAATTTGGGATTGAAATCGGCGAAGTCGTAATTCTGGAACAGGGTTACGGTGCAGGGCATGGTAGGCGGCCGCGGCACCGGCGGGTTAGCGGTAACCGTATTCGCGGAGCCGATGACCGGATTGGCTGGAGCAACGTAATTCTGCGCCAGGCCGGCGCCGGTGAGGAGCAATGTCAGGATGAAAGCCACAAGCATCTGAACTGGCAAAGAAGGGCAAGACCTATGCATGGCAGGACTCCCTGGCTGGGCGCGACCGGGCGCGCAAGGAATGAGAACAGGATAGTTCTTCCGCGCGCGCTCCACAAGGTCGCCACACCGTCTTTGGAACGAGAGGAAAGCCCGTTTTTGCAAAATATTTAATGGCAGACATGCCGGAGGATCATGCCCTCTGACCGGTTACGCTTTTGCTGGTCAGGGCAGTTGCCGCGTGATACCTTTGCTGGCATTCTCCACGCGGAAGCGGATACTTATGATGCTGGAAACCGAAGTCTTCCAGTTTGAGCCTGACATCACCGCCATTTCGTGCGCCGGCCGATTCACGCTGGGAACACGGCTGAGCGAGACGGAGGCGATGATTCACTCGCTCATTGCCAAAGGGATGCGGAAACTCGTGCTTGACCTGACCCATGTCGAGATCGTGGACAGCGCCGGACTGGGCATCATCATGCGCAGCTCCGGCGAGCTGGAACAGCGGGGCGGCCACTTCCGCATAGCGGGAGCCAACGAGCAGGTGAAACGGCTGCTGGATATCACCCGCACCGCGGCGATTCTGGCAGTCGATTCCGACCTGGTGACAAGCGTGCAGAAGCTGCAGGAAGCCAAAGCTGCGGGAATGGCGTAAGCGCGGCGGCACGATTGGCAGCCTCTATGCTTCCAGCGCGCCGGTCAGCTCGACGATCCTGCTCACGCGATGCTCCAGACACCACTTTTCCAGGGAATCGACCAGCTTCTCGCATGCGCAGGGGTCCCAGAAGTTGACCGTGCCGACCTCGATGGCGCTAGCGCCGGCCAGCATGAATTCGACGATGTCTTCGGCCGTGCTGATGCCGCCCAATCCGATCACGGGTATCTTCACCGCCCGGGCGGCCTCCCACACCATGCGCACCGCAATGGGTTTGATGGCCGGCCCGGAAAGGCCGCCGGTGAGGTTGGAAAGCCGCGGCTTTCGTGTCTCCGCATCGATGGCCATGGCGACGAAGGTGTTCACCAGCGAAAGGGCGTCGGCACCGGCCTCTTCTGCCGCGCGCGCCACCTCCGCGATGCTGGTTACGTTGGGCGAGAGCTTGACGATCAGCGGACGCGAGGTAATCCTCTTCACGGCGCTGACCACGCCCGCCAACATTTGCGGATCGCTGCCGAAGGTGATTCCGCCGCACTTCGTGTTGGGGCAGGAGACATTCAGCTCGTAGCCGGCAATGCCGTCGCCGTCGTTCAGGATGCGCACCACATCTTCATACTCTTCCTGCGAGTGCCCGAAGACATTACACAGGAAAACGATGTTGCTGATCCGGCGCAGCAGCGGCAGCTTCTCTTCCAGGAAAGCACGGGCGCCGATGTTCTGCAGCCCGATGGCGTTGAGCATTCCGGCCGCGGTTTCGAACAGTCGTGGCGGAGCGTTGCCGGCCATGGGCTCGCGGGAAAGCCCTTTGGTGACGAATCCGCCCAGGCGCTCCAGGGTGACAACATCTTCGAACTCCACGCCGTAACCAAAGCTTCCGCTGGCGGCGAGAACCGGGTTCTTGAAGCTGATGCCCGCTACATTGACGCTCATATCGAGCGCCGGGCCGGGCACGGGACTCATTGGGCGCGCCTCTCGCGCACCATCGTGACCGGCTGCCGGACGCTGGCCGTGCGCTCCAGCTTGTCCCACGCGAATCCGCGCCCCTCCATCGCGCGTTTCATGGTCCGGATGAGGACGAGCGAGAACAGCTGGCGATAGGCGAAGCGCTGCAGCCAGACATGGGCGAGCAGCAGGAAGTCGCGTTTGCCTCCCGGCTGTTGCCGCTCCAGGGTGAAGGCAATCGACGACGCGATAAAGTCGATCACCATGAACAGCGCGAAGTACACCACCAGCTTGTGGAAGTTGGCCGCATTCGCCGACTCGGGGTGGAAATAGCGGTTATAGGCGTACATGCCGGCGCCCACCACGAACATGATGTCGATAAAGGGGGACACCAGCGGCAGCAGGATCTGGAAGATCACCATGTTGGGAATGGCGACCCAGCCCAGGGCGCCCTTCTGTTTCACCGCGGCCAGATGTTTCCATACCGACTGCATGATGCCGAAGGACCAGCGGAAGCGTTGTCGCATGAGGCCGTTGGCCGTCGTCGGCGCCTCGGTGTAAGCCAGTGCGCGGTCTTCATAGTTGACCCGGTAACCCGCCTGCAGCAGCGCCATGGTGAGGTCGGCGTCTTCGGCCACGGTATCTCGATGGTATCCGCCGGCGGCCCGGACCGCGGCCGTACGCCACGCGCCAATTGCGCCGGGCACCACGCTGACCGCATTCAGGGTGTTCAGGGCGCGGCGCTCGAAGTTCTGGCTGGTGATGTATTCCAGCGCCTGCCAGCGCGTCCACAGGTTCACGCGGTTGCCCACCTTGGCGTTGCCCGCCATGGCCGCAACCCTGGGATTGCTGAAGTGCGGCACCAGCCTGGAAATGGCGTCCGGGGCGATGACCGTATCGGCATCGATGCCGACAAACAGCTCTTCCGTGACCTGCTCCAGCCCATAGTCCAGCGCATCCGCCTTGCCGGAGTTCGGTTTGGTCAAGACGGTGACCTGGCCTTCGCCAATTTCACGCTGGAAGGCCGCGCGGGTTATCTCCAGCGTGGCGTCCCGCGACCCATCATCGATCACGATGACGCGCAGCTTTGGGTAGTCGGAGTCGAGCACCGAGCGTACCGTGCGCTCGATCACCTTCTCCTCGTTATAAGCCGGTATGAGCACCGCGACCGCCGGACGGTAGTCTGGATCGAAGCCGCTGTCGGGCCGGCGGAGGCGGTCATAAATGGCCAGCGCGCCGACCAGCAGCAGACGTCCGCTCATCAGCACGTCGCCCACGAAGAAGACGAAGATGATGAACGACTGCAGCAGTCCGAAGAGCGAGAAGTTCAGGCTGTCCACCCACGCCGCCCAGCGCTCATTCGTGGTAATCGGCGGCATGACATCAGCGCGCGTTTTGCCCATCAGCTCGGAGACGGGCACAACCTGATAGCCACGCGCTTTAAGGTTGTCGAGAATCATGGCCAGCGCCACCACCGTCTGGCTGCGGTTGCCCCCGCCATCGTGCAGCAGGATGATGTTGCCGCACGACAGATTGCCCGGCTGGCAGGGCGGCAGATTGGCCATCACGTCGTCGCTGATCTCCTTCGCCGAACGCCGCGGATTGTCATGCCAGTCGTTGGGATCGATCTTGTCGCCCACCGTGATGTAGCCCAGATCCTGCGCCAGCTCCAGCGGCCGCACCTGGTCAGCGGTGTCCGGTTCCTGATCGATGGAGTAAGGCGGCCGGAAGAGGACAGGCTTGACCCCCAGCTTGCCCTCAAACAGGCGCTCGGTAAGGTTCAGCTCCACCTCGAAATAACGCTTCGAAATGTTGCTGATGTCGGGATGGGTGAAAGTATGGTTGCCGATCTCGTGGCCTTCGTTGTAAATGCGTTTGGTCAGGCCGGGATACTTCTCGGCCTCGGCGCCAATCAGGAAGAAAGTCGCTTTGACACCCTTCTGCTTCAGTACATCGAGAATTTTCGGCGTCCACTCCGGGTCGGGACCGTCGTCGAAGGTGATCGCCACCCTCTTTTGCGGGGTCCCTCCGTACATGCTCACCACGTAGGGCGAAGGCAGGATCTGGAAAATTTCGTCGCTTACGAGGTGCGTGTCGGGGTCGACGCTAATGCGGCGCTCGCCCGCACCCGGGCGGGACTGGATGCGCAGGATTTCGCCCTGGCCTTCGATGTCCACGTCCTGGCCGGGCGGCACGGTCGCCAGCTTGCTGGTCGCTGCCGCTTCGAACGGTTTGTCCCAGACTGCCCAGAGTGAACGGTCTTCCGAACCCAGCCGCCACAGTGCAAACGTATCGATGCCCAGCGCGTGGGCCGCCCGCATCTGGTTGAGCGCGGTTACACCATCCAGATACCACACATCATGACGGACGTTGCCGTCGAGATAGGCGAAATGCGGGTTCATCGCGTCGTCGTCGAAGTTGATGTCGGTTTCCGCGTCCGCGGCTTCCGACCATGCCTCCTGCGCCGTTACCGTGTGATTGTCTTCCGGCGGCGTGCCCTTTTTCTGGCCCTTCTTCATCGCCCAGTCGTAGCCATAGTTGGCCACGGCGCAGATGATCTTGTCCTTCGGGATCACCTTCAGGGCGTCCTGCAGGTTCCTGACGAACCAGTCCTGGCCGGCGACGGACCCCGGTTCGCCTCCCGGATAGTGCTGGTCGTAGTTCATCAGGATGAGTCCGTCGGAGATTTTAGCCATCCCGGCGTAGTCGAAGCTTTTGTCATTGACCGGCACGGCGATGTACAGCTTCAGACCTCTGGTCAGCAGATCGCCATCGAGCTCCTGCACCAGGGCGTGGAAATCGTCGCGCGAGCTGTCAGGGAAGGATTCGATATCGAGCGTCAGACCCTTGTACTGGTCGGTGGCCAGAAACGTCATCAGTTCGTTACGGAAGCGCTGCCGCGCGGCCGGGTCGGCCAGGAACTTCGCGGTGAGCTCAGGGTTCCACTGGTTCGAAACCGGGTCGAAGTTGTTGACCAGCGGCAGAACTTCGGTCTGCGCCTTCTCGGCCTTCAGGAAAGCCATCACCTTATCGTCAATCGGGCGTGGCTTACCCTTCTCGTCCATCACGTCATAGAGAGTGTTCAGCTCGGTGACGGCCTGCAGCCGGCCATCGGCGGTGAGCACATGCATCCACTCGGGAAACAGCAGGTCGATCTGCGGGTAGTATTCCTTCAGCGAGGCGAAGCTGGCCGCGTCCCACTGCACGTAAAACGCCCCCCGGATGCCTTCGTCCGAGTTCAGCGCCACCTGCGAGGCGGGGCGTTTGGTCTTGCGGTGGGTGTTCAGGCGGCGGGGCGGCTTGCGCTTCTGGCTCTCTTTGAGTGCGCGGTACGGCTTCTTGACCTCGGGTAAGGCAACTCCGGGCACCGACGATCCGCGCAGCACCGAAACCACAAACAGGATCACCAGCAGCGTGACAACGATAACGCTGGAATCCAGAATGAGACGCAAACGGCGCCAGCGTTTGCGCTGGGGGTCGAAGAATATTTGCCTGTTCTGAGGCATTTGCGCGAGGTCAACCTAATCGTAGCTGGCAGCAGGGGATAGGGCAAATTGGCCGGAAGCGGCAGCTTGCCGCCCTGGCTGTAGGCGTTCCGGCAGCCCGGTAATTTCTGGATATAAGAACACGAGTTGGATACGGATGTCTCGCCGCAACCATGGTGGAGAGCGCAGCCCACCTGCCAGTGTTCAGACGCTCCAAGCCATGCTCGGGGTGCCAGAGCTGAGGCGAACGCCTTCGTACCGGATGCTATATTCGGTGAGCACCTGTCGGAATTCCGGCCGTGCACGCGCGATTTTGCTTCCTGGCGGAATGCTGGGTGCTGGGTGCCGAATGCTACGTCCGCCCCTGCCGTTCCGGCGCATGCTCCAGAACCATCGGAAGTTCTTCCTCCTGCTGACCCTGGCCGCCTTTGCCCTGCGGCTGGTCTTTTACTTCCTATTTCCTCATGTGACTGGCGATTCGCTGATCTACGGCGACATCGCCAAAAACTGGCTGGATCGCGGGATCTATGGCCTGACCCACGCCGACAGCCCGCATCCCACGTTGATTCGCCTGCCGGGGTACCCGGCCTTCCTTGCCGCCTGCTTCGTCCTGTTTGGACGCGAGCACTACCATGCCGTGCTGCTGGCGCAGATCGTCATCGATGTGGCGGCCTGCTTCTTCATCGCCGACCTGGTGCGAAGAACGGTTTCCGAACGCGCCGCCCGGTATGCCTTTCTGCTGGCGGCGTTGTGCCCGTTCACCGCCAACTACACGGCTGCGCCCCTGGCGGAGACGCTCAGCATCTTCCTTGTCGCGGTCGCGCTGGATGCGGCGGCCGCCGGGCTGACATCCGCAGAAGAGGGGAAGCAGGGGCGGGCAGCGTGGGTCTGGTGCGGCGTAGGACTGTCCTGCGGGATTCTCATGCGCCCGGATGGCGGCATTCTGCTGATTGCCATTGGCATATATGTGATTGCGCGAATCTGGCGCCGTCCAATCGAACGGGCTCCTCTGTTCCGGGCGGGCGTGCTGGTGCTGGCGATTTCGCTGGCGCCGCTGGCGCCCTGGACGCTGCGCAACTGGCGCGACTTTCATCGCTTCCAGCCACTGGTCCCAAAATCGGCGAGCGATCCCGACGAATTCGTCCCCGACGGCTTCGATACGTGGGTCCGGACCTGGTCTGCCGACTACGTTTCTACCGAGGAGGTGTACTGGGCGGTGCCGGGCGACAATATCGAGCTAAATCTGCTGCCCTCGCGGGCCTTCGATAACGCTGGGGAGCGGGAGCAGACGCAGGCCATTGCCAGCGACTATGCAAGGACGCAGGTCGTCAATCCCGAGCTGAACGCCCGCTTCATGCAACTGGCCAAAGAGCGCATTCGTCGCAATCCGCTACGCTATTACGTCTGGCTGCCCGCGTTGCGCATTGCCGACATGTGGCTGCGCCCGCGCACGGAGATGCTGCCTCTCAACTCGCGCTGGTGGGAGTACGCCGACGATACCCGATCGTCGGTGATCGCCTCAATCTGGGGTCTGCTGAATCTGCTGTTTATCTTCGCGGCGGTGATGGGTGTGGTGCGCGGCCCCCGGCCCCGCTATCTCGGCATGATGCTGCTGTTCGTGCTGCTGCGCTCGGCGTTTCTGGGAACGCTGGCCAATCCTGAGCCGCGCTACACGCTGGAGTGCTATCCGGTGGTGCTGCTGCTGGGCGGAGCGTGGATTTCTGGATGGACAGAATAGAGGGTACATCTGACAGCATTTCATGTCACAAGCTTATCGATGCGGCTCGAAGCGAATCCAACCCTCGGCGCCCCCAACGTATTGAAAGGCGATTTTCCGCCAATTGACCAGCAGCTCGTGGATTTCGAGTTTCCGTTGTCGTCCTTCCGGACCATTTCAATCAGCAGCCGAAGGAGCATTTCCAGCTATGATTGTGATATGTGCTGATCGCGCTCCAGTGGACGAACGACACGAACCGAAGCGGCACGTACCGGGCCCACACGTATCATTGACAAGAGCGCGAGTTGCCGCCCGCCGCCGCCAAATGGGCATGTGACGAATTTTGCCTGGTGATCTGAAACTCAAACCGCACAATCCGGTGTAAATCGCAATGGCGAGACCGATGACTGCCGTGCCTTACGTGGTCGCGATGATAGCCGTCATCGTCACCGTAGATGTCCTGATCTTCAGGAATCACTTATGGGAACGACTGATGGTGAACATCGGAATCGTTCTGGTGTTCGCAGCCTTCTATTTGCGATTCCTCGGGCACCGATGAATGACGTTCGGCGACAGCGGGTCACTTGTGAAACGGGGATTTTCAGCAATCAATTGCCCCTGCGCGGACAGGCTCTATTTCGTGCTTTGCATCTGACGGCCTTGAATGTGGCCAGACGGGCGCAGCACCGAGAATGCGGTCAGCAGCACTGAGAGTATCAAACCAACCACGACCTGCGGATTGCTCCGTAGCGGAAACAGGGTTGCAATCCACAGCATCAGGGCCAGTAGCATGATGTTCGCGATCACCGATACGACGTAGACTCCCTTTGCGACAGAGCTATACGCCACCCGGAGCAGGTTGAGCACCGCGATTGCGATGATCAGCAGGCCGCCGCTTGCGAACCAAATGGCGTTGATGTCGATCTCGGGGTGCACTCTCCGCGTGAGCAGTACGTGAACGGCACCGAACGCGGCCAGTAGCCAGCCAATGGCAATGTCGAGTGTTCTCAAGCTTCCCTCCAGGACTTATGTGCTTTTCCGCAACTCCAAAGCAGATAACCCATAGCCGGCGATGGCTAGCGAGCAGAGACGTTATCATAAGGGATCCGTCGCTGCTGTGGACGCCCTCAAGAGAGGTTCAGCCTTCTGCGCCTTTCGTGATCCACGGGGTCTTACTCCGACCCGGTGTTTTCCCGGCCAGCGCCGTCGCTTAAGTCAGCAGGATATTGTCAATCAGCCGTGTGGTACCGAGATACGCCGCCACGGCGACCAGCGCTCCGCGCTTCAGATCCTTCACCGGCTCAAGCGTCTCCGGATCGACCACGGCGAAGTAATCCAGCCGCGCAGCCGCTTCCTCCGCGATCACCTGCTTTCCGATCGCAAGAAGCTTTTCGGGATCGCGCTCGCCCTGGTCGGCCGCCAACTGCACCCTCATCAGCGCACGATGCAGCACCAGCGCCGCCTGCCGCTGCTCGGGCGTGAGATAGGCATTGCGCGAGCTCATCGCCAGACCGTCCTTCTCGCGCAGCGTGGGGCAGACGACCATCTCCACATCCATGTCGAGGTCCCTGACCATCTTGCGCAGCACGGCCACCTGCGCTGCGTCCTTCTGTCCGAAGAAGGCGCAATCGGGCCGGACGATTTCGAACAGCTTGGCGACCACGGTCGCCACACCGCGGAAATGTCCGGGGCGCGAGGCGCCGTCCAGCCGCCCACTCAGCTCCTCCACCAGCACATAGGTCGTCGCGCCCGCGGGATACATTTCCTCCACCGAAGGCACGAAGAGCAGCTCCACCCCGAGTTCCTCCAGCAGCCCGGCATCGCGCTCCAGGTTTTGCGGATATCTGTCGAGATCTTCCGCGGGGCCGAATTGCAGCGGGTTAACGAAGATGGAGACGGCGGTCACCTTGCAGCGCGCTTTGGAGGCGCGCACCAGCGACAGATGGCCTTCGTGCAGAGCGCCCATGGTCGGAACAAAACCGAGCGTCCTGCCGCTGCGCGTCATGTGGCGGCAGACAGCCTTCATTTCGGCAATGGTTGGAATGCGCTTCACGGATTAAAGCGGTCGGCAGGAGGCTTTCCGCCCGCAGGCGCCGTTGCCGGAGCGTTGCGGTCCGCGCCTGCCGGGGCTTCAGGCTCCGGCAGTCTCCAGCTTGCCAGTACGCCGTTCAGCGTCGGCTCCAGACGGGCAAAATTCTGCGGCGCGCATCGGAGGGCGACGGAGTAGATTTCATTGTCCGGTCCTTCGATGAAAACCACCTCTTCCAGCCACTCGCGGCCAGTGGACTTCTCGCGGTACTGCGCCTTCAGCATCTGCGCGGGGTTGTGAGCGACCGTGCGCTGGCGCCGCTGAAGGGTGACGAAGTTCTCGCCGGCGTCCCGCATTCCGGCCGCCGCCTGCCCGACGATGGCGTCCAGCCCCGCAGCTTCCTCGTCGCCCTCGGGCGGAGGCGCCACCATGGCTAAGGTTATCCCGTCCCACAACGCACGATCTTCCTTCTGCGGCGGCGCAATCACCACCCCGTTGCCATCAAAAACCTCACCCAGCATCATCCACGAGCCAGGATAGCGGAAGCAGAAGCCGGCGTTGGTCTGGCAGTATCGTTTCCACGGGGCAGGCTTCGGAGCGGGCGTCGTCTGTCCCAGGGCGAGCGCGAGCATTCCCGACGCTGCACTGAGGATCAGGCTCCGTGACCAGAACCGCATGCCCCTACACTTGCATACTCCGCTTGCGTTCGGCAATCGTCTGCAGGGCTGAGAGCGTCTCCCTGGGCACATGGTACGACTCGGCGTCGGAAGGATAGGCGCCTGACTTCACGTCGTCGCGGAAGGCCAGCAGCGCGTTGCTGATGACGGAGGCGGCATCGGCGTAGCGGCGGACGAACTTTGCCGGTGGGGAAAACGTCAGTCCCAGGAGATCGTGAAAGACCAGCACCTGGCCGTCGCACTCCGGGCCGGCGCCGATGCCGATGGTCGGAATCTCCAGCTCACGGGTGATCATGCCGGCGGCTTCGCGGGGGATGCCTTCCAGCACAATCACGCAGGCGCCAGCGCGCTCCAGCGCGAGAGCGTCGCGCATGAGCTGCTCGATGGCATTCAGCGTCTTTCCCTGTACTTTGTAACCGCCCATGGCGTGCAGCGACTGCGGCGTCAGCCCGATATGGCCGACGACCGGAATCTCGGCCTCGACCAGCCGTTCGACCAGGCGCGCGCGCTTCTCGCCGCCCTCGATCTTGACCGCCTCCGCTCCGGCGTCCTTGACGAAACGCGCGGCATTGCGCAGGGATTCGCGCTGGCTGACGTGATAGGAGGCGAAGGGCATGTCGGCGACCAAAAAGGCGCGCTTCACCCCCCGGCGGACGGCGCGGGTGTGATGCAGCATCTCCGCCATGGTGACCGGCAGGGTGTTTTCATAGCCCAGCACCACCATACCCAGCGAGTCGCCGACCAGCACCATGTCAATGCCGGCTTCATCGACCAGACGCGCGCCAGGATAGTCATAAGCGGTGAGGCACGTAATGATCTCGTGCCGCTGTTTTTTTTCGAGAAGAGTGGAAGCGGTGATTTTGGCGCGGAAGTCGCCGGTGGTAACGCTCACGATGTCCTCCAGTGCAGTTCCCTCGCGGGGATACCGCCTGTATTCGGCCTCGGCACGAGGCACAACGATGCCCGTGGGAGACAGCTGAATTTTACACCTTTGCGGGCGCGGTTCAATTCCCCTTCATGGCCCGTCCCGGGAGCACCAGAAGGCTACGCCTATTGCGAGCAGGTATGGTCGCGGACGATGCGCCAGCCCTCGGGAAACCTTCGAAAGATGAGGGTAAAGACGCCGTGGGGCTGTTTTCCGTCGGGCATGACGAGCTGGAATTTGCCTGTGGCGAAAGCGGCATCGCTCCCGAGGGCCTCCACACGCAATTCGCTGAACGAGAGGGTGCCCATCGCGCGCCCCTCCGCCTGATAGGTGCGGCGGTAGCGTTCCAGCGTTGGCTCCCAGCCCTGGGTTTCAGCCGTTCCGGAGACGAACGTGAGCTCCGGCGATTTCCAGTAGCCGGCCATGAAGCCTTCTAGGTCGTGCCGGTTCCAGGCGTCAACCTGCGAGTGGAGAACGCCGCGGATGGCCGCCTCAGGGCCGGACTCACTCTGTTTTGGAGACTGCGCGAGCGCTGTCCCGAGCACAAGGGCGATACTGATGGCGGCAAGCAAGCGGCACATGCGGACCTCCGCAGCGCGCCAGTGTAGCGGAACCCGCGGGACAAAAAAAGCGGCGGACTTCTGTCCACCGCTCTGAGGTTTTCGATTTGCCTGCGGTCAGTGCGCCTGGGCGTTCACTTCGGCGCGGCTGCGATGCAGCGTGGAAAGGAAAACATCCTTGCTGCCCTGCGGGTCTTTTACCTTTCCGGTCAGCACCGGACGGAAGCTCTCATGGCGGCCATAGTAGGCGGTCATGGAGTCATCGTCCGCTTTGATGGCGGTTCCGTTGATGGTCGCGCCTGCAAACAGGCCGCGCGCACGGGAGTAGGTCAGGATCTCCGTATTCGCCTTCCAGTTGGTGTCGGCCGCAGCCTGGCGTCCAACCGGTCCGGCCGAAGCGCTGGCACTGCCACCAACCTCGAACTTGGAACTGAGGAGCCGATTCATGCCGTTGTCGTTCATGATCAGCATGACCAGGTCCACGCCTTCCGCGCCGATCTGCGCGCCCCAGCTTCCACCGGTCATGGTGAAGAATGCAGGCGCGCTCCAGCGGCCGCTGGCCAGCCGGCACGAGGCGACGCCGCGCCCATGCTCGGCACCAAAGATGAAGCCGCCCTTGACCATCGAGGGCACTACGGCTACGCACTTCGCTTTGGTGAACACCTGATCGGGAATTCCGGTATCGGGTGAGGCCAGGAGCTCATTCAGGTCCTTGGCGGCATCGTCCAGCCGGGCAAGGGCCTTCTGGTGGTCGGAGCCTTCTTTGGTTCCGGCATCCTTGGCCGCCTGCTTCTCCTCGTCGGCCTTGTTCTCGTCGCGAACTGCGGCATCCTTGCGGGCCTGTTTGGTTGACTGCTCCTGCTCTTTACGGCTCTCGTTCGCAGTGTTGTTGGTGGAGCCGGCGTTATTGTCCTGGGCTGAAGTGTCCGCCGGCGTGTTGCTTTGTGTGGTGGTGGTGGTGCTGCTCTGGGTGGTTGTTGTCGTGCTTTGCGCGGCATTGTCATTACCGCTGTTACTGTTATTGGAGTTTGCGCTATTGTCCTGCGCCCAAACCATGCACATGCTGAGCACCAACAACCCCAACAGAATCCCGATTCGCTTCATAATCTTCACTCCTCCGTAGAGAAACCCGCGGACGGGCCGGAATCCGTCCTGGTAACTTGGATATCGAACGAAGGTGCGGGGTTTACAGGCAGAAAGGAACTATTTGCAAGCTGGAGCCTGCAACCAGGGACCGCTCTGCTAGGCCCTGCGTTTGCCGGCGGTGGGCGGCCGCTGCCAGGGACGCGCCGGGCGCTGGGACTCGGGCAGATCGCGATCGCGTACGCGGTCGTAAAGATACGCTTCGCTGACCGTGCCCAGACTCTCGTTGTAGAGGCTGATGCCGCCGGTACCCTGTTTCAGCTCTTCGGCGAACTGGTGCAGCGCCTTCAGGTGCTCGGCGGTCGCCGGATAAGTGCCTTTCGATGTTTTCAGCACTTTCTGGTAGCCCTGGTCGATCAGCCTGGAGATCTCCCCGTTGATGAGGTAGCCGGGATAGGCAAAGATGCTCACGCCGCCATCCTCGGCTGACTCGATCGCCGCCGAGACGTGATATTTCTTCAGGAACACGCGGTTCTTCGCGCCCGGAGCCTGCAGCACATCGAAGCCGTGGTCGCGAAACCACGGCACCGCGTCGTCAAAGGAGACCGTCTTCATTTTGGCCTTCACAACACCACTTCCTCCGCAGCGGTTCGCGCGCGCTCAAGTACCAGGTTGCTCCATCAGTCCGATAGCCGGTGCGAAGCTCACGTTGCCCGGGCCGGTCCTTTTTTCGCGCTCCGGAGCCTGGAATCCCCACTTTCGCACAAGCGGCGGGCTGACGGCAACCTGCGGTTGGTGCTTGCGGGCGGTCTGGCAGGCATAGAATTTGCTGTCGGGAGGGAAGGTCATGTCGGGAAACGAGCCGAGATTCGTGGGCGTCGAGCTGTATTTCGAAGATCTGGAACGGGCGAAGCACTTCTACACCGCGGTACTGTGGCTGGAGCTTTCCGAAGAACAGGCCGGACACCACGTGAAGTTCGACACTCCCGCTGGTTTTATCTGTTTGGAACGGCAGGGGTCAGAGTCGTATCCCTCGCGTGACAAAGCGGTGCTCTTTTTCGAGGTGAGCGATGTGAAGGCAGCGGTCACGGCCCTCGGACGCGAGCGGTTTCTTCAGGTTGAGCCGGCCTGGGCGGTGCTGCATGACCCCGAGGGACACAACGTGCTGCTGTTGCAAAGGGCATAGAACGGGGAGATGCCGCCGATTCATCCCCGCGCCAGCCCGCAACCGTCCCTGCTAAACTGAATGTCCGGGTGCTGCTGGCCCTTCGATCAAAAATGGACGCTCCAATTTACAAACGCATTCTTCTGAAGCTGTCGGGCGAAGCGCTGGCTGCGGGCCAGGGCTTCGGGGTGGATAACCAGCGGGTGCATGAGATCGCGGCCGAGCTGGCGGAGGTGCACCGGCTGGGAGTCGAGATCGCCATTGTGGTTGGCGGGGGAAACTTTTTTCGCGGTGTGGCCGAGCAGGCCAAGGAGATGGACCGGGTCTCAGCGGACCACATGGGCATGCTGGCGACGGTGATCAATGCATTGGCGCTGCAGGACGCGCTGGAGAAGCAGGACATATTTACCCGCGTGATGAGCGCCATCGAAATGAACCAGGTGGCCGAGCCGTTCATCCGCCGCCGTGCCATCCGCCATCTGGAAAAAGGCCGGCTAATCGTGTTCGCCGGGGGCACCGGCAATCCCTACTTCTCCACCGATACCGCCGCCTCCCTGCGCGCCATGGAAATCAAGGCCGACGCCATCCTGAAGGCGACCAAGGTCAACGGCATCTATACCGATGATCCGGTGCTGGTGAAAGACGCCACCATGTTCGAGCAGATCAGCTACATGGAAGTGCTGCGGCGCGGATTGCGGGTAATGGATGCCACGGCGATCGCCCTTTGCCGTGAAAACAACCTGCCGATCGTCATCTTCAACCTGAACCAGCGAGGCAACGTACGCCGGGTGGTGATGGGCGAGCGCGTGGGTTCGCTGGTGACCCAGGGATGAGGCGGTCAGGCAGCTTGCAGAACTGACAACCTGTTCTCGATTTTGCAAGCGGCTGGCAGCAATCGCGCTACAATTTTAAAGGTTCCCCGGAAGGCATTTGTATGGCTGAGCACGTTTACAGGCCATCGGAGGCGGTTCCGGTTTCCGGAGTCTACCGGGTCGAGCACAACCACCACCGCGATGCGCACGACGCAACCCTGCTGGAAGGAGAGGTTTTTCCCGCCTGTGTCGTCTGCGAAGACCGCGTGCGCTTCACGCTAAAACACCGCGCCGCCAGCATACACGGCGACAAGGATTTTCCCCCTCGCTGAAAGTGCCGTTATGACAGCCGCCCCCGGCGCATTCCCGCGCCGGGCAGCACCAGGACGCCAGCGCCAATACGCGCAGGAGCCCGGCCGGATGACAGGCTGGCTCTTCACAAACCAGTAAATTTAGGCTAATTTTCTAGCACACAGTAAGCACAACGATAAGGTGGGGGGCCACCATGACTGTATCTGTATACGCGCGGATCGTCCGATTCGCTGCTGCCGGTTACTGTGCTGTCTCGCAACCAGAGACTACATTCCAGCTGCAGGCCGGAAGCGTCAGGAATTCGGGACACGGCGGCCGAAGAGCGAACGGCAGACGTTATCGCTCCGGCGACACGGTGCGCCAGTCGGGTATCTACGAAGTGATCCACGACCGCGATCATCGCGAAGCGCACGAGGTCGTGATGATCAGCGGCGAACGCTTTCCCGGCTGCGAGACCTGCAGGGATCGTGTGCGTTTTCGCCTCGTCCGCACCGCGCCCTACATTTTTCAGGACGAGGATTTCGAGGAAGAGACCTGAGACGGCATTATCCCGTCAGCTCTTAACCGCGGCCATCAGCTCATTCCTGCTGCGTTGTTACACTTCACCTCCGGATGGGCGACGGTCCATCGTTCGTCTGCGGAAGTCGCAACCTCACAGGACCGGCATTCACCACACGCGCCTGACGGCGGGAGCCATCGCTCCCGGCAGGCTGACGGGGGGAAAGGCCGCGGCTTATAATCGTGGGTTTGTTGATTTCATCCTGAGGCGATGGTAATGGCTCAAGTAAGCATGGCGGCGATTCCCGCCCTGAAGGACAGCTTTGCGCAGCTGCGAACGCGCATGGACAAGGCGGTGGAAGACTTTCGCAAGGAGATGGCTTCCACCCGCACCGGGAGGGCCTCGGTGCACATGCTGGACGGCGTGAGCGTGGACGCCTACAGCTCACAGATGCCGCTCAACCAGTTGGCCAACGTGAGCGCGCCCGAGCCGCAGCTCATCACCGTGCAGGCCTGGGACGTGAGCCTGATTGGCGCCATCGAGAAGGCCATTCGCAGCGCCGATCTGGGCCTGAATCCCATGAACGACGGCAAGCTGGTGCGCGTGCCCGTGCCGCCGCTCACCGAAGAGCGGCGTAAGGAGATGGTGAAGCATCTGCACAAGGTGCTGGAGGAGCATCGCACGGCGGTCCGCAACATCCGCCGCGACGGCAACGATCTCATCAAGAAAGCCACCAAGGACAAAAAGATCACGGAAGACGAGGAGCGCGGCGCGCTGGAACAGCTCCAGAAGCTGACCGACGACGAAATCAAGAAGATGGAAGAGCTGGCCAAGGGCAAGGAGAAGGAAGTCCTGTCGATCTAGAATCGATCGCACGCTCGCCCAAAGCCCCAATGAGAGGGATCTCACGCAATCCAGCCCGAAGTGAATCGCCAGGGCTTGCGGCGCGCTGACGGCCGTGCCTTTCAGAACTGATCTCCGAGCTTGCATCCCGCGCTACACTACGGCAACCTCGTAGCCATGATGCTCGATTTGGGCGATCTGCGGGTGCGCAACTGGCGCAGAGAGGACCTCGACGCCCTGTTGCGCTACGCCAATAATGCGAAGATCGCAGCCAACCTGCGCGACCAGTTTCCTCACCCCTATACCCGGCGCGACGGCATCGACTACCTGAACTACGTGCGCTCCATGGATGTGCCCATGGCCTTCGCCATAGAACACGAGGGCGAGGCGATCGGCGGCATCGGATTCAGGCTGGGCAGCGACATCGCGCGGCTGAGCGCGGAGATGGGCTATTGGCTGGCGGAACCGTTCTGGGGACGCGGCTATGCCACCCGGGCGGTGGCCGCAGCCTCGGAGTGGGCGTTCGAGAACTACAGGATCATCCGCGTCTTCGCCATGGTTTTTTCCCACAACGCCGCATCCATACGGGTGCTGGAGAAAGCGGGCTTCCAGCGGGAGGGCATTCTGCGGCGCAGCGCGATCAAGAGCGGAACCGTGCTCGATCAGCTGATGTACGCGAAGGTGCGGTAAAGGACGGGGGGAAGTCTGTTGTCCACCGCTTCGCGGCAGTGGGCGGCAGCAGGGGCCCAGGAACAAACCGTTTTCCCCTGCTAGCATAGCTGTGTGCCCGCGCTGCTGGATGTTCGCAAGCTCAACATCGAATTTGCCGCCGCTCAGCGACCGGTCACGGCCGTCTGCGACGTCAGCTTTCAGATTGGCGCCGGTGAGGTGTTCGGGCTGGTAGGCGAGTCAGGCTCGGGAAAGTCGGTCACCGCGCTCGCCATTCTGCGCCTGCTGCCACCGCAGGCGCGAATCTCCGGCAGCATACTTTTTCGCGGCGAAGATCTGCTGGCGCTTCCCGAAGTCGGGATGCAGCATATCCGCGGCGCAGGGATCAGCATGATCTTCCAGGAGCCGATGACGGCGCTCAATCCGGTGATGCGCGTGGGCGACCAGATTGCCGAGGCGGTGCTGGCGCATGAGACGCGGCAGCGGCACAATCGGCATCTGCCGCGGGGCCAAGACGGGCAGGGGCTGCGCCCCGGAGTATCCCGGGCCGAGGCGTGGCGACGTGCCGTGGAGGCGCTGCGTACCGTCTCCATCAGCGATGCCGACCACCGCGCGCGCGACTACCCGCACCAGCTCTCCGGAGGACAGCGCCAGCGGGTGATGATTGCCATGGCCGTCGTCAACCGTCCGCCGCTACTGATTGCCGACGAACCCACCACCGCGCTTGACGTTACCGTCCAGGCCCAGGTGCTCGATCTGCTGGGCGAGCTGCGCGAAAAATTTTCACTGGCTATGCTCTTCATCTCCCACGATCTCACCGTGGTCTCCCGGGTTGCGCATCGCATGGCGGTGATGTATGCGGGAAGCCTGGTCGAAATGGGAACCGCGCAGGATGTTTTCCGCCATCCCGCGCATCCGTACACCCGAGGACTGCTAAACTCAGTGCCGACATTGCGAACAGATCGTTCCCGGCCGCTGCAGGCCGTGGAGGGCACGGTGCCCACCATGGGCGCGCTCCCTCCCGGCTGTCCCTTCGAGCCCCGTTGCGCATGGCGGGTTGAAAGCTGCTCGGCGGCGCTGCCGCCGCTGGCCGAAGTTGCGCCCGGCCATCTTGCGCGCTGTCCGGTGGTGGCGAGGGAGGTCCGCTGACCGATGCGGCTGCTGGTGCTCAGTGACATTCATGCCAACCTGGAGGCGCTGGAAGCCTGCCTGAGCGCCGCGCCGGCTTACGACCGGGTAATGAACCTGGGGGATGTCGTCGGCTATAACGCCTCGCCCAACGAAGTTTGCGCGCGGGTGCGCGCCATAAGAGACCAGGTGGTGCGGGGCAACCACGACCGCGCCTGTTCCGGCCTTTCGGATCTGTCGGAGTTCAACCTGGCGGCGGCCATTTCCGCGCGCTGGACCCAGACGGTGCTGGAAGCGGACCACATGCAGTGGCTGCGCAGCCTGCCGCAGGGGCCGTTGCGGTGCGAGGAGCTGCCGGGACTGGAGTTTGTCCACGGTTCACCAAAGGACGAGAATGAGTATCTGCTGACCCTGTCGGCGGCGACGGCTGATTTTCGCCTGCCCGGGCATGCCGACGCCATCTTCTTCGGGCATACCCATCTGCAGGGAGGGTTCGCATGCAGGAACGGTAAAACGCGCGCCCTGGCCCTGCAATACGAGGACGCTGATGGCGTAGCCCACTGCAGAATGGAGTTGGCACCCGGGGAGCGGTATCTGATCAATCCCGGATCGGTGGGGCAGCCGCGCGACAACGACTGGCGCGCCGCTTTCGCATGTTATGAGTGCAACGGAACTGCGCCCGCCATCGTTACCTTCTGGCGCGCACCTTACGACCTTCACCAGGCGCAGGCAAGGATTCTGGCCGCCAATCTGCCGGAGCGACTGGCGACGCGGCTGGCGCTGGGCAGATGACGTATCCCGAACTGCTACCGGTGGGCAGCCTGTGGCATCGAATTCATAGAGGTAAACTACAGAGCATGCCTATCCGTCCCTTTCCGGCAAAATCGCGCTATCACTCCCAGGAATTCATTGGCGGCGCCATTACCAGTCTCGACCAGGGATATCTGCTTGCCTACATCGATGGGGGCGCCCGCGGCAATCCCGGCCCCGCCGGATACGGAGTTGTCTTCGAAGACGAAGTCGGTCGTCCGGTGGCCGAACTGAGCGAGTTCCTCGGCGGTCAGACGAACAACTACGCCGAATACTCCGGCCTGCTGGCGGCGCTGAACTATACCCTGCGGCACGGCTTCAAGGCGCTGAAGGTGGTCAGCGACTCGGAGCTGATGGTGAAGCAGATCGTCGGCGAGTACAAGGTGAGCAGTCCGGCATTGAAGGAGCTGCACGAGCGCGCCATGAAGCTGATCGATCAGCTCGAGTGCTTTGAGATAAGCCACGTGCCGCGGGAGAAGAACCGCCAGGCCGACCGGCTGGCCAACGTGGCGATGGACCGCGGAATTGCAAAGAAAGCGCCCGCCGTGAATGCCACCGACGTGGGTGGCGTGGCTTCGGTTGTGCCCGAGATCAATGGCGTGGTGCGCGGCGGCGTGGTGCAGTTTATGGGCACTCCGCTGCCCGAGGGTACGCTGGTAAAGATCCGCCCGGTAAACTCGTAGTCTCCCGGCGCCGGTTGCAGAGTCCGGCGCTGCGGGTCCGTCGCGCGGCAGGCTTTTGCCTAGCGGTGCAGCCTTGCCGGCCGCTGTTTCGGTCCGGCCGTTTTTCTGGAAACAGCAAAGCGGGCAGGGGCTGCTTCAGGAGAGACGGCGTACGGTTCTTCCTTCCTGTTCTGCTTCACGACATTTCCATCTTCTATTTCCTGGGCCCGATGCAGCACCTGGGTCAGCGGCACGGTTGGAAAGCGCTTGTTGTTGTGGCTCACCGGATTTGCCTCAGTTCAGACCATATGCCAAAGCAATCGGTACGGGGACTTTTTCTTTGTCCGGCGGACTGCGGGCCGCGTGCGCCGCCCTGGTTTACCGCCACGAAGGCAACCCTTGCGGATTTTGTGCATCTTTGATATCGTTAGCGTTGCGTTAGCGTGAGATTTATATGCGGAAAGTAATGAAGCAGCGTGAACATCACTTTAACGTCACACAGCGGGCCAATGTGCCCACCGGGCGCAAGGGCAAGCACCACAGCATCGTCGGCGCGATCATGACGGACCTGGACGGGCTGGAGCCCGGCTTCGCGCTGAAGATTCCGCTGGACGAGCTGCCGGACAGCAAGGTGAATGTGCGCTCGGCGCTGAATCGGGCCGCGCACAAGGCGGCAAGGTCGCTGGCCACGGCGACGGACGAGGAGTTCCTGTACGTGTGGAATACGTAGAAGGGGCCGGAAGCAGATCCCTCGCGGGCTGAAGCCCGCCCGGGATGACGGGTAATGAGGCGTTCGCGACGGCGCCGCTGAAGCTGCGCCCCTTCCAAACAGAGCACGCCTGGAACGCTGGCCTGAAGGCCAGCTCCGCCCCCGCACCAATCTGCGGCGTTCGGCACGGCTGAAAGCCGTGCCCTGATACAAAGCCTTATGAGCTGAGCTCTAGTGTTTCTTGTTTCCTCCCAGGAGTTGGTCGAGCGCACTGCCGACGGGATTGTTCTGCTGCTTTTGTTGCTGGGGAGCGGGTTTTCCTGCCTGCTGCTGTTGCCCGCCCAAGAGTCCGCCTACCAGCGAGCCCAGATTGTTTCCGCCCTTGCCGCTCAGCAGTCCTCCCGCGGTGGGCAGCAGGTTGTTCACCTTCATCTTCGCTATCTGCTCTACATCAGGAGCGACGAGGGGGTGGTTCATGTTGCCGGTAATCAGCACGGGCAGGACCAGTTCCCCGTTCTTGTTGGCCAGCGCCGTATTGAGATATCCGCCTACGCCGGTGCCGCCCACGGACTGGCTGAATCCCTTGTTCAGCACTGCGGTGACGTGCATGTTCAGGTCCTGATTGACCAGGTTGATGGTGCCCGTCGCCGCCATGTTGCCGATATCGAGCGCCGCTTTCGTGTCGTTGGTATTGGCAACGCCGTTACGGATGTTGAAGGTGCCACTCATCTGCGAGAAAGCGGTGTAGCCCTTGGGGCTCACCCCGCCGAATTTGCCGATCTTCGCCAGCTCTCCCGGCAGATCGAGCTTCATGATCTTGCCGTTGACCAGATTCAGGACCATGTTGCCGTTCAGGGTCTGCGCGACGTCGCCTGACGCCGGGGTTGCGAAGGTGATGTTGGTGGTCGCGGCGAGGGTGCCATACAGGGTGTCCTTCACCGACGAGACCGACGACAGCATCTTGTTGGCATCGACATTGGTCAGTTTTGCATTGACCGCGTAGGTCATCGGCGTGGGACGCGTGTCCACGGTCACGCTGCCGTTCTCCTGGCCGCCGTAGATCTGCGAGCTGAGCGGATTGAGCTGGATGACGCCGCGGTTGAGCGCCACGTTGGCCTTCACGTTGCTCAGCACCGTCTGCTCGTAGGTGACGGTGCCCACGCTGATGGTGCCATTGCCGGTGGCGGTTGCCAGCATGCTGGGCTCGGCCGGCTTCGCGGGCGCGGCGTTCGCAGCCGGCACAAGACTCCATCCGGCCTGCGCTTTCTTCTGCGGGGGCGCCTTCTGCGGAGCTGAACTGCCGGTGATCTGCTCCAGTTCGGTCACATTCAGCTTGTCAGCCGAAAGCGCGAAGGTAAGATGCGGCGCCTGGAAGTTGGTGACGCTGAGGTTGCCGCTGGCGTTGGTAGAGCCCAGCGACGCGGCCAGATTGCTGATGTTGGCCGAGTTCTGCGTGAACTGCAGGTTGGCACTGCGAACGTTCAGCGGCTGGGTCAGCGAAGGCATCTTCAATGAGGCATTCTGCAGCGCTCCCGATCCGCTGAATTTCATGGCATTGGTGTTCTTGATCGGCCCGGTGGCATGCAGGTCGAGGCTGATGTTGCCGCTGCCGCTCATGCCTTCCGTGCCGCTGACGCCATACGCCTTGGCGATATTCAGCAGCTCATTGACCTTGCCGTTGATGGTCTTCAGCGAGGCATCGACATTGGGCGATACGGTGGTGTACTGGGTCAGCGTCACCTGCGCCGCCAGCGAGGTTCCGCCGGAGGTCGCGGTGAAGTTGTTGGACTGAATCTGCTGCGGATTCAAGGTCAGGTCGATGGCCGGCACCCGCACCGGCTGCGGGATGTCCTTGCCGGACATCTCCAGTTTGCGGGCGCTCACATTGCCGTTGAAGGCCAGCCGATCGGTAGGACCCTGGGCATGCACGTTGGCGTTCACCTCTCCGGCAATCTTTGCGTTGGGGCTGAAAGCGACGCCGAACGCCGCGGCCAGCCGGGCCGCCTCCTCGATGGAGGCATTGGAGGCGCTCACGTTCATGTCCACTTCCGCGGGATTCGGACGGCTGTTGAAGGTGCCGTTTACCGACAGCGGAGTCGAGCCCAGCTTCAGCTCGCACTTCCTGATCTGGATAAGGTCGTTGTTCAGATTGTCGGAAACATCGAAATCGGCAGAGATGGGATAGCCGACCTGGACCCCGTGCACCACCGCGTTCTCCAGCTTCAGCGAGCCGGCGGCGCCCATAGTTCCGTTCTGGTTGCTGAGATCGGTCGAGCCGGAGATGACCGCATCCATTCCGGCCAGGGCACTGGAGTTGAGGAACTTCTGCGCGCCGGAGAGCGAGACCTGCTTCAGCTTCACGGTGCCCTTGAACGGCGTCGCGGTGAAATCGCTGTTGTTCACGGGACCGCCCTTCCCGCTGAGACTGACGGTCTGCTCACCGCTGCCCGGCAAGTGCGCGGTGAGATCGAGTGAGAAGGGCTTGCCCGGCGCGTAGTCCTCCAGCGTGAGATCGATGTGGTCATAGACCGCGCGAGACTGGTGTTTCTGATAATCGGTGACCGCGATCTGGCCGTCGGTCAGCTTCAGCTCACCCAGAGTGAAGCCGCTGGGCTGGGACTCTGCCGGTTTTGCGGGCTGCTGCGGTTGAGCCGGTACGGTCTTCGCCTGCTGCTGGGGCTGAGCGGGAGCGGGGGGGTTGGCGGGAGGATTGCCGAGAGTCGAGAAATTCCAGACACCCTGGGCGTTGCGGATCAGCTCGACTTTAGGTCGCTTCAGCTCCAGGCTTCTTACCTCAACGTCCTTGCTGAGTAAGGGCAGCAGTTTGACGCTGACGTCCAGTTGCTGCACCTGGGCAAACGGTGCGTTGCTGTGAAAGTTCGCATCGTCGCCGATGGAGACGTTCTGGACTTCTACCCGTACGGGAAAAACGCCCAGAGCCATCTCCCCCAGTTGTACCGGGCGTCCGAGCCGCTGCTGCAGCTCGGACTGGATCTGGCCGCGATACTGGTTTACGTCAATCAGGTGAGGGAGGGCCAGCAGTACTCCGACGATGATCACGACGATGATGACAATGGCGATAGCCAGCTTTCGCATGATGAGCTCCTTGCGTCACGCGGATGCGCCGAATTTCGGAAATTTGGCCTGCTAAGATAGAAGCCTTGCCGCAGAACCCAGTTGCATTCCTGGCAACTCAGACTGCGGCGCAACGCTTGCCCCGGGTACATTCCCGGTTACAGCTCAGCATCCCGGCCCGTCGCAATAAAACTTTCGCGGCCAGCCCCGCGCGCTTCGCGAAGCTGCGGCCAGACCATATTTTCGTGTCCTACCCGGGAAAAATGCCTGCCGGTGAATGAGTTTCCGGCGGTCCGTTAGACGACTGGCGTTGGCGGAGGCGCACTCCGTACGGCTGTCATGGGCCAACAGCACTCGTGACTAAGGAAATAGTGGCACGAGCCGGGGGATTTGGGAAGGGGGACGGCAGCTAGGAGGCAGCGGGAGTCTCGTCCTCGTCGCTGTGCATGAGACCGAACTTCTTCAGCTTGTAGCGCAGCGCGTCGCGGCTGATGTCGAGCAATCTGGCGGCATGGGTCTGGTTGCCGCTGGCCTGGGACATGGCGATCTCCACCAGCTCGCGCTCTACCTCTTCCAGCGAGGTGCCGCCGGCGGGGATCTCCAGGCGCGGCAGGCTGCGTCCGTCGGGCAAGGTTTTGCCCACGGCGCTGCCATTGCCGCCAGAGGAAATCTCGAAGGCCGTCAATGCGGAGTGCTGCTGCGCGACGGCAAAAGGCAGGTAGTCGGGATTGAGCTGGGCGGCCTCTTCCAGAATCATGGCCCGCTCCACCGCGTTCTTCAGTTCGCGGACGTTGCCCGGCCAGTCGTAGCGCAGCATCAGATTGCGGGTTTCGTCGGTGATACCGGTGACGTTCTTGCGGAACTTGCGGTTGTAACGCGAGATGAAGTACTCCACCAGCGGCAGGATGTCTTCTTTGCGCTCGCGCAGCGGCGGCAGAAAGATGGAGATGATGGCCAGCCGGTAGTACAGGTCCTGGCGGAACTGGTTTTCGCGTACCGCCCGCTCCAGATCGCGGTTGGAGGCGGCGATGACGCGCACGTCCACCTGCATGTCGCGTACCCCGCCGACGCGGCGGATGACCTGGTCTTCCAGCACGCGCAGCAGCTTGGCCTGCAGCAGGGGCGAGAGTTCGCCGATCTCGTCGAGGAATAGGGTGCCGCCGTCGGCCATCTCGAACAGCCCCTTCTTCATGGCCTTGGCGTCGGTGAAGGCGCCGCGCTCGTGACCGAACAGTTCGGCCTCCATCAGCGTCTCCGGGATGGCGGAGCAGTTGATGGCGACAAAAGGCTTGTCCTGGCGGCGGCTCTGGTAATGGATGGCCTTGGCGATGAGGTCCTTGCCGGTGCCGCTCTCCCCCTGGATCAGGATGGTAGTAGCTTCGCTGCTGGCGACCTTGTTGACGAAGCCCAGCAGCTCGGACATCTTGTGCGAGACGCCGATGACGTTGTGGTAGCCGGTGCGGCGGCGCATCTCGCCCCGCAGCGATTCCACCTCGGAGCGCAGGCGCGTGGTCTCCAGCGCATTCTTGACGGCGACCGCGAGCTCGTCGAAGTCGAGCGGCTTACCCACGAAGTCGTAGGCGCCCAGCTTGAGCGCGGTCTTGACGTCCTCGAGCTGGGGATCGGCCGTGATCATGATCACGGCGCGCGCGTCACCGGATTTCTTCAGCTGTTCAAGCAGTTCGATGCCGCTGGCATCGGGCAGGCGTACGTCGAGCAGCACGAGGTCGGGAGACTCGTTGTGAGCCACGCGAAGCGCAGCCGCGCCGTTGTCGGCCTCCAGTATGTGGTATCCCCACTCTTCACATTTCTGGCGCAGAGACCAACGAACGAGCTTCTCGTCGTCAACGATTAAGACTTTTTCCGAAGGCATCCAATCTTTACTAAGGATAGGGTACTACAGGAGCTGGACGCCAGGACGCCGGGGCATCCCACGAAGGGGGCAGAGCGGAAGTGAAGCCCTCTCGCCGGCCCGCGTCCCGCCCGCCGCCACCAACCTCCGTTCCAGAGCAAGCAGCGCCACTTCGGGGCCGCCTTCTCCGCAACAAAAATTTCCAGCCAGCTAGCCCGGAACGGGGCAAACCAGCATCTTACCTCGCAACTCTTCCGGGGGTGGGGTGTGCTCGCTCGAATCTCCGGGCCGGTGCTCCGCGCCGCTGCCCGGGCGATCCCCGGACGGCTTCTCAAGCTGCTTTGGTGGCTGGCCGATAACTCCTTTGTGCAGCGGTTGACGCTCATTACAGGTTTGTCGCTTGGGCTGGCCGGGTTGACTCTGGCAGGTGTCGGCGAGTGGGCGGCGGGCCGTTTCGACAGTTCGACGGCCGAAGGGGGAACGCCAGGCCTGCTCGCGCCGTCCATCTCCGGCGGCAGCCGTAGTGCCGCCAACCGGCTTGCACTCCCGGGCCTGCCGGAAGTCAGCGGTCACTTTCCGGCAGGGATCCCGGGATATACCCTGCACCGCGAGGTTCCCGAGGTGCGGCTGCAGTTCACGGTGGCTGACCAGCAGGGCCGCCTGGTCACCGACCTGAGGCAGGCGGACGTGCGCGTCTTTGACGACCAGTTGCCGGTGGCCCGCTTCAGCGCCTTCGAACGCGATGAGGACCTGCCGCTGCGCCTGGGGATCGTTCTGGACACCAGCGATTCCGTCCGCCGGGTGCTGCTGGACGAGAAGACCGCGGCCAGCCACTTCCTGGAGCAGGTGATGCGCCCGCAGACCGACACCGCTTTCGTGATGGCCTTTGGCGGAGACGTGAGGCTGTGGCAGCCGCCCACGGCCAATGGCGAGCAGCTGCGCGATGCCATCGCCCGCGCCCGGCAGCCGGGATGGGGGACCCGCTTCTTTGACGCGCTGTACGCGGCCTGCGCGGCTCAGCCGGCGATGAGCAGCGACGGCAAAGTGCAGCAGCGCGCCATCGTGGTGCTCACCGACGGCGAGGACACCGACAGCCTGCACAGTCTGGCGGACGTCATCGCCATCGCGCAACGCAGCGAAACCCAGATCTACGCACTGACCATCCACCCGCCGCGGGCCGCGAACCGTGGTGACTGGGTCCTGCAGCGGCTGGCCGAGGCGACCGGAGGGCGGCTCTACGTGGCCTCCTCCAGCAGCAACCTGGATAAAATCTTTGAACAGATCGGGCAGGACCTGCGCACCCAGTACTACATCTGTTTCCCGCCGCAGTCCTCGCCTGGATTTCACGCATTGCGGATTGAGCTGCCCGCCTCGCGCAAGCTGCGGGTTCATGCCCGCCAGGGCTATTACGTGCTGGCGCAGTGAGCTCCGGTCAATTCCCACAATGGCTCTTGCGGCGATGATGATGCGCCAGTGGCCGCGACCTGACGGCCCTGCCCTTAGCTTTGCCTGCTGACCCTTCGGGTATACTCGTCGGGCGAAGGGGATACGGTGGGTTCGGTTGGGCTGCAACGTGGCGAGCAGGTGCAACGGCAACCGGCCGGCCCTTTGCCGCGGCCCGGCCGACGGGCCTGGCTCGCCGGAGCCCTGCTCATTCTGCTGACCCTGGCTCTGTACTACCCGGTCAGGTCACATCCCTTCGTCAACTACGACGACAACGTTTATGTGACGGCGAACGAGCACGTTCAGGCCGGCCTGTCGTTGGTGACGCTGCGCTGGGCGCTGGTGACCTACGAGGCCGGTAACTGGCATCCGCTGACCTGGCTGTCGCACGCGCTCGATGTCGAGTTGTTCTCCCTGGATGCAGGCCGTCATCACCAGGTCAGCACGCTGCTGCATGCGCTGAATGCGGCCCTGCTGTTCTGGGTCCTGCTGCGCGCGACCGGCTACGCGGGGCGCAGCTTCATGGTGGCGGCGCTGTTCGCCGTCCATCCCATCAATGTGGAAACCGTAGTCTGGATTGCCGAGCGGAAGACCGTGCTCAGCATGCTGTTTTTTCTGCTTGCCCTGGGTGCGTACAGATGGTATGCCCTCAGCCCAAAGCCGGGACGATACGCAGTTGTGGCGGCGCTGTTTGCGCTCGGCCTGATGGCCAAGCCGCAGGTGATTACGCTGCCTTTTGTATTGCTGTTGTGGGATTACTGGCCGCTCGGACGACTTGCGGTTCGCTCTTTGCCTCTCTCTGTTCTCCGGAAGGACAGGCATGAACTTTCCGGCGAAAAGCCAACAGCGAATAGCAAAGTGCGTTGGTTGATTGCGGAGAAACTTCCGCTGTTCGTCCTCGCGGCGGCCAGCGCGGTGATGACGATGAAGGCGCAGTGGGCCAGCGGGGCCGTGCTTGGGCTCGCTGGAACTCCTTTTTCCGTGAGGCTGGCGAATGCCATCGTCTCCTATGTGAGATACATCAAGAAGGCGCTTTGGCCCTCCCATCTTGCGCTCCTGTACCCGCACCCGGGAAAGTCCCTCCCGGGGGTGGAGGTTTACGGTTCGCTGCTGTTGCTGCTGGCGATTACCATGCTTGTGCTTGAACAGCGCCGGCGGGGCTATCTGCTGGTGGGCTGGTTGTGGTTCCTGGGAACGCTGGTTCCCATGATCGGACTGGTACAGGTGGGACGGCAGGCCATGGCCGACCGCTACGCGTACCTGCCGCTCATCGGCATCTTCATCATGCTGTGCTGGGGAGCGCCGGAGGCGTTCGGCAGCGCCGTGGGACGGCGGGCGGCGGTGCTGCTGCCTGTTGCCGGGACGCTGACCATTGCGGCGCTGAGCGTGGTGGCCCGGCGGCAGATCGGATACTGGTCGGACAATGTGACGCTCTGGAGACATACCGTGGCGGTGACGCCGCCCAACTACATCGCCCAGGACAACCTGGGCGGCGCACTGGTGGCGCGCGACGGGCTGGAGGCGGGGATCGAGCACTACCGGACGGCAGCGGCCCTTCATCCGGTTGACCCCATCAGCGCCTTTAACATCGCCTTCTACGAGCAGCGGCATGGAGAACTGGCGCTCGCCATTGAGCGCTACAAGCGGGTGATGGTGCTGACCCCCCGCGCCTCGCTGAAGAGGCAGGCGTTGAGCAACATGGGCTACGCATATCGCGCTCTGGGGCAGCAGGACCGGGCGCGCGAGTGCTTTGAGGCGGCAGAGAAGATGGAAGGGCCGTAGGCGTGGAGGGGGGTTGGGTTCGGTTGGCGTAAAACCCGTGATGACGACCAGGCCGCAAGCGCCTTTTCCGCTGCCTGCATCGGGGTGGAAGCGGACGGTGGCGCTCGCCATTTTGCTGGCTCTCGCGACCGTAGCGCTTTATGGCCGGGTAAATGACTATCCCTTCGTCAACTACGACGACACGCTCTACGTAACCCAGAACGCGCATGTGCAGGCAGGGTTGACGTGGGAGACGGTGCGCTGGGCCTTCACCACATATCGGGTAGGTACGTGGCATCCGCTGACCTGGCTATCGCATGCGCTGGATTACCGGATGTTCGGGCTGGATCCCGGCGGACCACATGACGTCAACCTGCTGCTGCACGTGATGAACGTGCTGCTGCTGTTCTGGGCATTGCAGGCCGCCACCGGATTCACAGGCCGCAGTTTCATGGTGGCAGCCCTGTTGGCGCTGCATCCGATGAACGTGGAGTCGGTGGTCTGGATTGCGGAGCGGAAGAATTCGCTCAGCATGCTGTTCTTCCTGCTGGCGCTGGGGGCCTATGGCTGGTGGGTCGCCAATCGCAGGCCGACGCGATACCTGGTTGTGGTTGTGCTGTTTGCGCTGGGGTTGATGGCGAAGCCGCAGGTGATTACGTTTCCTTTTGTATTGCTGTTGTGGGATTACTGGCCGCTCGGAAGACTCGGCGTTCGCTCTTCGCATCTTGCCTTTCGCCGGAAGGACAAGGGCGAACTTTCCGGCGAAAGGCGAACAGCGAATAGCGAAGTGCGTCGGTTGATTGCGGAGAAGTTGCCGCTGTTCGCATTGTCCGGAATCAGCGCCGCAATCACTATGGCCGCGCAGCGGGCCGACGGCAACAAGGCGTGGTATCCGCTGGCGCTGCGCGTGGGGTACGCTCTGGTCTCCTATGTGCAATACATCGGCAAGGCTATATGGCCGGCGCGGCTGTCGGCGTTCTATCCCCATCCCGATTTCGTGCCGCTAAGCCAGGCCTTGGCAGCGGCCGCGTTCCTGGCGCTGGTGACTGCGGCGGTGGTGGCCTGGCGGCGCAGCCGTCCTTATCTGCTGGTGGGCTGGTTCTTCTTCCTCGGAACTCTGGTGCCGATGCTGGGGCTGGAAGGGGTGGGATATCAGGGCAGGCAGGGCATTGCCGACCGCTATGCCTACCTGCCGTTCGTCGGACTGTTCATCATGGTGTGCTGGGGCGTGGCGGAGCTGCCGCCCCTGAAGACGGCGAACCCGGTCTGGTTGCGCGGCGTGAGCGTTGCCGCATTGCTGGGGTTGTCAATGGTCAGCTATCGCCAGCTCGGCTATTGGCAGGACAATGTGAGCCTGTGGTCGCACGCGTTGCAGGTCACGCAAGGCAATTTTCTGGCGGAGAATAATCTGGGCAGGGCGCTGCTCGCCGAGGGCCGGGTGGAAGAGGGCGTGGCGCATTTTTACCGGGCGGTGGCCATCTATCCCGACGATCCGGTGGGCAATCTGAACGTCGGGATTTACGAGCAGAAGCGGGGAAATTTTCCGGCAGCGATTGAGCGATACCGCAGGACAGCGGGCGTCACGCGCGACCCCGAACTGAAGTTGGCCGCATTGCGGAACATGGCCATCTGCTATCGACAGCTGGGAGATATTGGGGGCGCGCAGCGCAGCGAGGAGGCTGCGGAGAGAATCCGGCGCTGAGTGGAGAGGTGAAGGCGGACGTGTGACCTGGGCCGACGTGAAAGCTGCTCCGCAGAGTCAGTCCGCATCCCGCAGGCGTGTGTCGCCGGTGGTGCGGAACGCCGTCGCCTGCGCCGTTCTGATGCTGGCCATTCTGGCTATCTATTACCCCGTCCATCGCCAACCCTTCGCCAACTACGACGACGCCGACTACGTCACCGACAACTTCCATGTCCGGGCCGGCCTGCACTGGTCGACCCTGCGGTGGGCGTTCACCACGCACGATGCGGCCAACTGGCATCCCGTGACGTGGATATCGCACGCGCTGGATTGCCGGATGTTCGGCGTGACTCCTGCCGGGCCGCACGACGTCAATGTTCTGCTGCACATGGTGAACACACTGCTGCTGTTCTGGGTGCTGCAGAGCGCTACCGGATTTGCCGGCCGGAGCTGGATGGTGGCCGCGCTGTTCGCGCTGCACCCCATCAACGTGGAATCGGTAGCGTGGATTGCCGAGCGCAAGAACCTGCTCAGCATGCTTTTTTTTCTGCTGACGCTGGCGGCGTACCGGTGGTACGTCCGGGCGGACCAGAAGACGCGGTATCGGCGCGGAGGCCGTTATCTGCTGGTTGCGGTTCTTTTCGCCCTGGGGCTGATGTCGAAGCCGCAGGTGATCACACTGCCCTGCATCCTGCTACTTTGGGACTATTGGCCGCTCGGACGACTCGCCATTCGCTCTTCGCCTCTCGCCTTTCGCCGGAAGGAGCAGCGCGAACTTCCCGGCGAAAAGCGAACAACGAACAGCCAGGTGCGTTTGTTGATTGCGGAGAAAGTGCCGCTGCTGGCACTGTGCGGGATCAGCGCCGTGCAGACGCTGAGGGCACAGGCCTCGGGCGGAGCGACCAGCGGGTACCCTCACGCCGTGCGCCTGGAGAACGCCCTCGTCTCCTACGCGCGATACCTGGGCAAGGCTTTTTGGCCATCCCATCTCGCGCTCTTCTATCCGTATCCGCTCACTCCGTACCGATTGTGGGAGGTCTTCGCGGCGGCGCTTCTCCTGCTGGCGGTCACGCTGGCGGTGGGACTGGCGTACCGGCGGCGCTATCTGACGGTCGGCTGGTTGTGGTTTGCCGGCACGATGGTTCCCATGATCGGCGTGGTGCAGGTCGGCATGCAGGCCATGGCTGACCGCTACGCCTATCTGCCGTTTGTGGGACTGTTCCTCATGATCTGCTGGCTGGTCGCAGAGGGAGTGGAGGGAAGGCGTCTGCCGGCGGCGCTGGTCCAGGCTGGGGCGATTGCGGTGCTGGTTGCGCTCGGGCTGCTCAGTCATCGCCAGGTTGAATTCTGGAACGACCACATCACGCTGTGGACGCACACCCTGGAGGTCACGCGGAACAACTGGGTGGCGGAGAACAATCTGGGGACGGCGCTGCTGAAGCAGGCACGGGTGGAAGAGGCCATCCCGCACTTCCGGGCCGCGGTTGCGCTATATCCCGCCGACCCCAACTCCAACCTGAACATCGGGACGTACGAGCAGATGCACCACAATTATCCCGCTGCCATCGAGCGCTACCAGGCGGCGGCCAAGCTGGCGCGCAACCCGAAGGTCAAGGCCAGAGCGTATAACAACCTGGCTTACGCCTACAAAGACATCGGGGATTTTGTGAATGCGCGGGAGAGCCTGCAGGAAGCGGTGACCGCCGACCCGCAGTTTTCCGGCGCATGGATCAGTCTGGGGCTGATGGCGCAGAGGACCGGGGAGCTGCCGCGTGCCATAAGTGCCTATTCACGCGCGTTGCAGATCTACCCTTCGGACTTCGGATACCTGCTGCTGGCGGGAGCATTGGAGCAGAGCGGCGATCGGGCGCGGGCACAAGAGGCCAGAGAGAAAGCCGCGGCGCTGTCGCGGAATTTCGGGGCAGCACAGCGCTATGCCGATGAACTGCTGGCGCACTGAAAGACAGGATTTCTTGCACAAAACAGGTATTCGGGCGACAATGCCTCAACCCTGACGGCGCGGGGAACGCACGCCTCTGCGCTGCGGAACGAAGGGAACCAGCCTCAGCCAGAGGGCCTCATGATACCGCAGCTCCAGCGGGAAACGCCGGTCTCATTGCCGGGAGCCAGTCCCCAGTGGTCGTTAGCGACGCGGATCGGTTTTCGATTCGCCTTCTCTTATTTCTTCCTCTACATCAGCCAGGGAGCGGTGGGCTCACTTGGACTTAACGAAAAGCTCACCGGATATCGCGCCGTGTTCGCGTCCTTGTGGAGCCGCCTCGTGCCCTGGGTGGGGACGAATATTCTGGGTCTGAAGGACAAGCTGCGCGAGGTCCCCAACGGCAGCGGCGATCAGCTCTACGACTACGTCCTGGTCGGATGCATGTTTGTGGTGGCGTGCGTGGCGACGGCGATCTGGTCGGTACTGGACAGAAAGAGGACGAATTACCGGCAACTTCACCAGTGGCTGCGGCTGGCCATGCGTCTGCTGCTGGTGACCGCGCTGATGAACTACGGCGCGGCAAAGATCTTTCCCATGCAGTTCGCTGACATACCTCTGGCGCGCTTCGTGGATCCGCTGGGCCATACCTCCCCGCAGGGTCTGTTGTGGGTGTTCATGGGGTTCTCCGAGGGCTACGGCTTTTTTTGCGGATTTGCCGAGTTGCTCGGCGGGCTGCTGGTGATGGTGCCGCGGTTGACGACGCTGGGAGCGCTGATCAGCCTGGGAGCTTTAGCCAATGTGCTGATGCTGAACCTGTGCTATGACGTGCCACGAAAAATCTTCACCACCCATCTGGTGCTGGTATGCATGTTCCTGGTCCTGCCGGATGCCAGGCGCCTGGTCAATTTCTTTCTGGCAAATCGCGCGGTCGAACCGGCAACGATGGTGCCTTTCCTGAAAGACAGGCTGCTCAACCACGGAGTGCTCGCGCTGCAATACCTTTATTGCCTGGCAATCCTGGCGCTGTGCCTGGTGACCAGCTACCGGGGTGCGGTGCAGAACAAGACCTATGTGGATGCTTCCCTGCGGGGCATCTGGCTCGTGGAAGAGTTCGTGGTGGACAATGTTCCGCAGCCGGCGCTGGTCACCAACGTGCATCGCTGGCACCATGTGGTCTTCGATTTCTCCGACCTATTCACCATCCAGCCCATGGACGGCCCGCTGCAACTGTGCCGCTTCACCCTCGATGGCGCCGGGAAGAACCTGGAACTGGTGGAGCTGGATGATCCGAGCTGGAAGGCGCGATTTACGCTGGAAAGCCGGGATGGAGACCACATGCTGATGACGGGTGAAGCGAATGGAACGGCGATCAGCGCGACGCTTCGCAAGGTCGATCTTTCTGATCCCACGAAGTTCCTGCTGCGAAACCGGGGATTTCACTGGGTGACACCGGCTCCGCGCTGGCGCTGACGGCAGCGCGGCCGGCAGGCAATGTGAGTTGCGGAAAACAGTACTTCGAGGGAAAATGCATGCTCCCGGAATTGGGCGCAGGCTCGCACAGCGCCGCGGAGGATGATTCCTCGGGAAAAGGGGCCTCATGATACCGCAATTGCAGCGCGAAGCACCGGTTTCCCTGCCGGTGGAGACGAAGCGGTGGTCGCTGGCAACACGCATCGGTTTCCGGTTCGTGTTCGCGTACTTCATACTCTACGTTCTGCCCGGACCTGTCGGGGCGCTGTCGTCGTACAAGCCAAGCAGCGTGCTGGAGAACAATGGAGCCAACTGGGTGTGGCACCGCATCGTGCCCTGGGTGGGAACGAGCCTTTTCCACCTGAAGGCCGCCGACCTGGCCGAGGCGCCCAACGGCAGCGGCGATGAGCTGTATGACTATGTGCTGATTCCCTGCCTGCTGGTGACGGCGCTGCTGGTCACCGCCATCTGGTCGTGGCTGGACCGCAAGCGGCCAAATTACGAGGTGCTGCATGAGTGGCTGCGTCTGCTGATGCGCATGACGGTGGGATGGGGAATGCTGGGCTATGGGATCAAGAAGCTCATCGGGGCGCAGTTTACGCCGCCGACGCTGGCCCGGCAGCTGCAACCGTTTGGCCAGGCCACGCCCATGGGCATGCTGTGGACCTTCATGGGGTCGTCGCAGCCTTACAGCTTCTTTGGAGGTTTCGGAGAGACGCTAGGCGGGGTACTGCTGGTGCTTCCCGGGCTCACCGCCCTGGGCTCGCTGGTCAGCCTCGTCATGATGACCAACGTGCTGATGCTGAACCTCTGCTATGACGTGCCGCGGAAGATCTTCTCCCTTCATCTGGTCCTGATGTGCCTGTTCCTGCTGATACCGGACCTGCGCCGGCTCATCAATGTTTTCATTCTCAACCGTCGCGCCGAGCCCGTGCACCGGGTATCGCTGCTGCAGGACAAGCTGCTGGACCGCGTCGCCCTTTTACTACCGATGGTGTTTGGCGGGTTTGTGCTGTTCGTTGCCGGCCGGCAGTCGGTGATTGACCTGAAGCAGCTGGTAACCACCCTGCCCGCGCCTGTTTATGGAGTGTGGACGGTGGATGAACTTGTCATCGACGGAGTGGTGCATCCGCCCCTGCTGACCGACGCCGAGCGGTGGCAGAGAGTGATCTTCGACGCACCCAAGATACTGAGTATCGACTGGGCGAACGGCAACCACACGCGCTACTACATGCAGCTCGATCTGGCGAAGAAGAGCTTCGATCTGTGGGACGTCGACCACCCCAAATGGAACGCGAGGCTGGCGCTGGACAATCCGGACGCCGACCGGATGACCCTGGAAGGCCGGTTTGGCAGCCAGCAGATAAGCGCGCGGCTGGTGCGAGCGGACCTGTCCGATCCGCAGAAGTATCCGCTGATGAACCAGGGCTTTCACTGGGTGAATCCAAACGTCAACAATCCCGTTCCGTGAGCTCCGGTCCTGCCGCAGCGGAGTAAAAAGGCATGTTTTCCGCCACTCCCGTCAGAAGTGAAAGCGTAGTTGCGCCGCGCGAGTCCGCTGCCGTGCGAATGGGAAAGTCAGCTCTGTGTTCGCCTGGTGGCGTGCATCGTAGCCGGGCGCCTGTACGAGTTCGACATGGCGCACTGGGTCGATCTGGAGATGGCCAACATAGGCTACTCGCTGGCCAGCGGTCACGGTTTCGCTTCTCCCTGGGGTGGTTACACCGGGCCGACCGCGTGGACGGCACCGGTCTATCCGTGGGTGGTCTCCCTGGCGTTTCGGCTCTTCGGGGTCTATTCCGACGGCGCGGCCTTCGCGATGCTGACGTTTAACAGCATCTTTTCAGCATTGACCTGCTGGACCATTTATCGCATCGCCCGCCGGGTGTTTAATCCCAAGGTAGCGGCCTGGTCGGGCTGGGCTTGGGCGCTATTCCCCTATGCGATTTACTGGCCGGTGATCTGGATCTGGGAGACCAGCCTGTCGGCGTTCCTGCTGAGCCTGCTGTTTATGCTTACACTGGAGATGGAAGGGGAGAGCCGGCTGTGGCTATGGTCAGGCTATGGAGCCTTGTGGGGAATTGCCGCCCTTACCGGTACTTCGCTTCTGGCGTGGCTGCCCTTTTCAGGTTGCTGGCTGGCCTGGCAACTGCATCGCGCCGGAAAGCGCTTCGTGCTCCCGGTCGCATTGAGTGCGCTGGCGTTCTGGGGGGTAATTACGCCGTGGCTGATGCGCAATTACGTGGCTTTTGACAAGCTGATCTTCATTCGTGGCGATTTCGGCTCGGAGCTCCGCACCGGCAACAATCCCATGGCACACGGCACATTCGTTCTGGAGTATCGTGCCGGCAGCAATCCGGTTTTGACGCAGCAATACAAACGCATGGGCGAGGTGGCCTGGGTGGCGGAGCAGGGACGCCTGGCGAAGCAGTGGATCGTCGAAAATCCGGGAAGATTTCTGCTGCTGAGCTGCCGCCGCTTTTTCTATTTCTGGTTCCGGCTGCCGGAGAGACGGATTCTGCCGCAACTGGATCCTTTTTTTCTGTTCGCGACACTTCTGCCATTCGGGGGATTGCTGCTGGCTACGCGACGGCGCATCCACGGCGTGTTCCTGTTTGTCACCCTGCTGGCGTCCTATCCCCTGGCCTACTACATCACGTTTGCTACGCCGCGCTATCGCCATGCCATTGAGCCGGAACTGGTGATCCTGGCAGTATGGCTGCTGGCCGCCGAGCGTAAGCCGGAAAAAGCGATTACTGCATAAGGTTGCGGCCCGCCAAAGAAGTTGTGCCATCCGTGAGGGAGCGCTGCTCCGCATGGGGGCCGCATCGCGTAATGCCGGCCCGATTCCTCCGTCCGTTACAAACGGCACATGCGAATGCGCCGCCGCTAGGGCCGGGCGGCTTCTGGCGCGGGCGCCTGCGCCCGGCGGGAAGGCGCAAAGAGCGACCACACACAGAAGACGGCAAGGACCAGCAATTCCGGCTCGATGACATGCCGGTAGCGCGAGTTCGGGAAGGTGAAATAGTAGACAAGGGGATAGAAGATCAGCAGGGTGGCAAAAAGAAAGGTACCGTGCAGGCGGCGGATGATGGCCAACAACAGTCCTCCCAGAGACAGAAGAGACCACATAAGAAAAACAAGCCTTCTGGTCTGCTCCAGTCCTTCGTAAGGAATACCGATCCAAAAGAACCAGACCCTGCGAAGGCTCAGGCTCAGGAATTCCTGCGGATGCTCCGCGATCCAGTCTCTTGCGAGACGTCCCTGCTCCGCGTCGAACGCGACTTCGCCCATCTGTTTGTATTGAGCGTAGAGAACGGGATTATTGCAGGTATATTTTGGTACCCACCAACCCCGGGCCTCCGGGTTGTTGCCAATATGGAGTTCGACCCCGAAATCGCCACGAATGAGCGGCTGGCCGAAGACAACATAGTTGCGTGCAAGCCACGGCGCCAGCGTTATCCAGAAGACCATCGAGCCCGCCGCGACGGGCAGCACGTAGCGCCGGCCGCAACGATGCAACCGCCAGGCAAGCCAACATCCCGAGAAGGGCAGCCAGGCAAGTACGGAAGGATTCACCAGCCCAGTGACGCCCCAGAGCAATCCGTAGCCACACCACGAGCGCAGGCGGGCATCGTTTTCCATCTGCAGGGTGAGCATGAACAGGAGGCTTAGCAGAAAGGTCGACAGGGTGGTTTCCCAAATCCAGAAAACAGAGAAATAGATGCTGGTGGGTAAGACCGCCCAAAGCCATCCCGACCAGGCCGCGACCGGAGGGTTGAAGACGCGGCGTGCGATGCGATAAATGGTCCAACTGGTGAGCGCGGCGAAGAAGCTGTTGAATACCAGAATGGCAAATGCCGCGGCATAAGAGCCGATGCCAAAGACACGAAACGCCGCTGCAACTACAAAGGGGTAGGCGGGAGCGGTCCAGGCGGAGGGCCCGGTGTTACCCCCGAACGGCGAGCTGAAGCCGTGTCCAGTTACCAGCGAGTAGCCAAGGCTGGCCATCTCGAAGAGATGCCAGTGGGCATCCGTGTAGCGCCAGGCGCGCAGGACAAGAATGCACAGCACGCGCAGGAGAAACCCGGATAAGACCATGGCTGCCGGCGAATAGAGAATTCTCGAATTCTCCGCAGAACTCACCGGCTGGCTGACCACGAGGGAAGGACTGGGAAGACTTCTGCCTGAAAGAATGGCGCCCGTTGATGCCCGATTCAAAAGTTTCCTCACCCGAGAGAAACAAAAAGCCGGAGCGCCAGGCTCCGGCTCGGCAATGACCTCGGAAGGGTCGGTCAAATTTAGAACAGCTTGCGACGCAGCACGCCAGCCAAGCCAAGGATTCCGGAACCGAACAGCATGATGCTGCTGGGCTCAGGAGTGGTGGCCGTGGTGGTCGTGGTGGTCGTGGTGGTCGTGGTGCTCGTGCCACCCACAACGGTGAACGACTCAGACGGAATGGTTCCGACGGAGTTCTCCGAAGCCGAAGACGGTCCAGAGTTCTCGTCCCAGTAAACCGGGTCGCCCAAGGACGACACGGCGTTCTCCAGGTTCAGCCAGTAGGTGCCGGCGTTGAGGGCGACGTTGAAGGCGCCGGACTCATTGCACAGGCTGAAGCCGTACTGGTTGGTGGAGCAGCCGCTCTGGGTGAAGTTCACCACGCTGTTGAAGAACTGGGTGCCACCGAATTCCGACGAGGTAATGGCAACCTGAGCGGACAGCAGAGTGTCGCCCGGCTCCATCCAGGTGGCGAAGGTCAGGCCGGTTACGGTCGAAGCCGCGCCCAGCGTGAAGGTGTCGCTGACGACAAATCCGAAGTTAATGGTCCACCCATCGGTCGTGCCGTTTGTGGGGCCATTGCTATAGAGTGTGTCTGCCATGGCCGGCACGGCCGCCAATGTCAGGCATAGCGCGAGCAGTGACAGCGAAGCGATACGCATCTTCAAGGATCGAACCCTCCTTTAGGTTCATTTACCTACAAACCAAATGCTTGCCCCATAGCGAGAGAGGCTATGTGGTTGGGGAGCAATCCTCGTGCCACGCTAAGTCCAATGATTTCGGTCGCTTCAATGCCTCCGCTGTGCAGGTGTTTGCGATGTTGTTCCAGGCAATTTCCCTCCCAGAGAGGCTGATTTTGCAATGTAAGTGTTGGGTGTGCGTCACTAAAGTGACATAAAGAAGCGCAATTCGTGGTCCAGCGTTGTCGTTCGGGGAACGGTTTTGGGTTTCGGGAAGCCCTTACCTCTGATAAAACTCGGAGTTCAGGAGAGCGCATGCGGGCGTCGAGGGCCCCGGTACGGAAGAGCAGTGTCAGACCAGCGCAGGTCTCGGTGTCACCCGGCGGTAGACAGGCGGCGCTGGCAGGCGCGTGGAAGCCATGGCTTATGGCGACGCTCCTCGCCTTGATCACCATGGCGGTGTACCTGCCGGTGCGGGGACATCCCTTCTGCACCATGGACGATGAGCAGTACGTCGTAAACAATCCCCACCTGCAGCGCGGGCTGGGGTGGGAGCTGGTGCGCTGGGCTTTCACCAGCTACGATCTGGCGAACTGGCATCCGGTCACATGGCTCTCGCATGCCGTGGACCTGCAGCTGTTTCAGCTGAATCCCTCCGCACATCACCTGATGAATCTGCTGCTGCACGTAGCCAATGCGCTGCTGCTGTTTTGGGTGCTGCTGCGCGCCACAGCCAGACCAGCGCACGCAAACGCTGCGGCGGATGGCGGCAGCTACGCGGGCCGCTGCTTCATGGTGGCGGCGCTGTTCGCGCTGCATCCGATCAACGTCGAAACCGTGGCGTGGATCGCGGAGCGCAAGAGCGTGCTCAGCATGGCTTTCTTTCTGCTAGCGCTAGGCGCCTGGGGATGGTACGCGCGCCGGCCCCGAGCCGGCCGCTACGCGGTTGTGCTCCTGCTTTACGCCCTCGGGCTGCTGGCCAAGCCGCAGGTGATCACGTTTCCTTTCGTGCTGCTGCTGTGGGATTACTGGCCGCTGCGGCGCATGTTCGCCACGGGCGAGAGGACCTCGGCCATGTTCCCGCCAAGGAGATTTTCGTGGCTGCTGCTGGAGAAGGTGCCGCTGCTCGCGCTGTCGGCCGGCAGCGCCCTGATGACCATGAAAGCGCAGGGAGCGGCCGGCGCGCTGCGCTATTACCCCTTGCCGGTTCGCCTGGGGAATGCGGCCGTCTCTTATGTGCGGTACATGGGGAAGGCCTTCTGGCCGTGGCGGCTGGCGGTGTTCTATCCGCATCCCCGATTGAGCAGCGTGCAGGTGTTGGGGGCGCTGCTGCTGTTGCTGGCGATCAGCGGGGTGGTCTTGACACGGCGGCGGCAGCCATATTTGCTGGTGGGGTGGTTTTGGTATTTAGGTACATTGGTACCGATGATCGGCATCGTGCAGGTCGGCGAGCAGGCCATGGCCGACCGCTACGCCTATGTGAGCTTCATCGGCCTGTTCCTCATGGTGTGCTGGGGCATTGCAGAATGGGGTGAACGCAGACGGCTCTCCGGCACCCGGCTGGCGTTCGTTGGCGCCGCGGTTTTGCTGGCCCTGGGGACGCTGACGTGGCGCCAGCTCGGCTACTGGAGCAGCAATGTGACTCTATGGTCGCATACCCTTGAGCTCACCGGCGGAAGCTACGAGGCGGAGGAAAACCTGGGCGCGGCGCTGCTGGAGAGCGGCGAACGGGAGGAGGCGATGCAGCACTTCGCGCGCGTGGCCGCGCTGGACGAACAGTCTTCCGGGACGGTCGGCCGTGAACTGGCCGGCTACGCAGCCGTGGCGCATCTGTATCTGGGCGCATGGAATCAGCAGCACGGCGAGCCCGCCGAAGCAGTCAGGCACTACCAGCGCGTGGTGGCGCTGGCGGAGCAGTTCACCGCGGGAAATGTCTATGCGAAAGTGCCGCCGGTGCTGATCAGGATGAAGGCCGCAGCGCTGGGCAACATGGGGGATGCCTACTATGTCCTCAACGATCTGCCGGAGGCAAAGACGAGCTTTGAGGCGGCCCTGCAACTGGATCCCAATGACGCGCGCCGATGGATTGGACTGGGCGTGGTGGCGCAGAAGTTGGGAGACCTGCCTGAGGCCGTGGAAGCGTATTCACGCGCCACCCGGCTCCAGGTCTCCGATGTGGGATTTCTGCTGCTGGCGCAGGCGCTGGAGCGCATGGGGAAGAAGCAGGAGGCGCAGGCCGCCCGCGAACGGGCGAAGCTCGTGACCCCGGATCTTGCAGCGGCGCAAGCGGCGGTTGACAGGCTGTTGGCGCAATAAAGGCCACTGTTCCACGTGGAACTTTCCTGAAGGGAGCAGAGCGCGGAAAATTCCTGGTGCCCTCAGATGGGCTGCGTTGCCGGCCAGTGTTCCACGTGGAACATTCACGTTGAACGCGTTCCCCCGGTTCCCCTCGCTCAAACACAAACTCCTCTGGTTCGCGCCGCGGAAGTTGTCGCCCTGCATCGTTTTCGACATCTGTCCTAGCCTCTCCTGCTCCACAGCCCGTAGTGTGGGGATCCCCCTTCCAGATTCGCAGTGTAGCTCTCTTGGACGGCAGAGAACGTTCTTCTGTCCCACTTATGGCCGCAGGTTGGCCTAGGGCGTACAATTTTTGTCCACCAAATAGGGCATTTGTGCTTACGTTGAGAGTAATTTTTCTACCCGATGTATTAGAAGCAGACGAAATGTATCGCTGGAAAGTCAGCCCCTTGCCGGCCACCCTCAATCATGACCAGCACCTCGGACGACAAAGCGATGAAGGGGCCTGATTCGCCTACAATTTCGAGTCAATCAGTCCGACTCTTACGAGGAGCCTTGCCCGGCAGATTGCGCGTGCCAGGAGGCTGCTGAAAAAGTCCAGGAAGCAGATCCCTGGCGGGCTGGAACTCCACCCCAGCAAACGCAACGGTAGCGCTTCCGGGGCCCCGGTTTGCCCGCTCGGGATGACAAAAACTTAAGGGCGGCTTAGACGCTGGCCTGACCACCCCACCTGGCGCAAAACGCGGCGCGTGCTGGGGGCCCCGTATAGAGGCCAGCTCTGGCTGAACCGCTTTGAAATGGTGACTTTCAGCAACCTGCCCGAGGTTTTCCTCCCGGATTCCACATCTCCACGGTCTCCTAGCTGCTGCCGAATCAGCACCTTCCCACGCACCGAAGAAGAATTGCACAGCTTTTCCTCTGAAAAGCCCTGCCTGAGGGGACTCACCCCGTTGCTCTCCTGATGGCTCCGTTCTAAGCTGCTATTGGAGAACGCACCTTGGTGTTTGCCTCGCTCCACACTGCGCCGACCACGCTTTGGGCAACATGGACGCTCCGGCTATGACGAATAAAAAGCGAACAAAGGCGCGTCGGGATCCATCGGCAAATACTGAGCAGCGAAGATGATACCGGGCCGGCTAGCCGCTCGGTGGGCGCGGCTCCGGTAGAAACCGGAAAAGAAAGCCAGGCAAACATCGGCTCCGCCGGGACAGCGAAAACCGAACCATGGCGCGCGTCATCGCAGTTACCAACCAGAAAGGCGGGGTCGGCAAGACCACCACCGCCATTAACCTTGCGGCTTCGTTCGCTGCCCAGGGATCGCCCACGCTGCTGATCGACTGCGACCCGCAGTCCAACGCCTCCAGTGGCCTCGGCTTCCTGCGCGATCCCGACCGCCCCAGCACCTACCGGGTCCTGATGGGCGAGCTCACCGCCGGCGAAGCGCTTCAGCCCACCGCGCTGGACGACCTCAGCGTCATCCCCGCGCACAAGAATCTGCTCGGCGCCAACATCGAGCTGGTCTCGCTGGAATACCGCGAGTACCGTCTCCGCCACGCCCTGCAGCCCGTGCGCGAGCGGTTCCAGTTCATCGTCCTCGACTGCCCGCCCGCCCTCGACCTGCTCACGCTCAACGCGCTGGTCGCGGCCGACACTGTGCTGATTCCCATGCAGGCCGAGTACTTCGCGCTGGAGGGAGTCACCGAGCTGCTGGATACCATCGATCGCATCCGCATCGAGCTGAACCGCGGTCTGGCGGTCGAAGGGGTGGTGCTCACCATGTTCGACGAGCGCACCAACCTGGCGCAGTCGGTCGCCGCCGAGCTGCGCAGCTTCTTCGGCGACCTGATGTGCCAGACCGCCATCCCGCGCAACGTACGCCTGGCGGAGGCGCCCAGCCACGGCAAACCGGCCATCGTCTACGATCCTCACTCCCGCGGCGCGGAGGCGTATGTGCGACTGGCCGAAGAGATCATCGCCCGCGTGACCAGCGCCACTTCCGCGCCGCCCGAGGCCGCCCGTCAGGCCGGCGGCTAGCGCCGGAAAGCTCGGCCTGCAAACCGGAACCCGGCATTCGTCGCCGGCACGATCAAATTGTCATTGTGCGAAGCGACGGCTACAGGGGTGGTCGAACAGATTTCTGACATTCTGCGGCTATACCACAATGTGGGATAGTCGGCAGCGACACCTCCGGGCTGGGCGAGATTTCTACCTTCCCGCAGATATACCACAATGTAGGATAATCAACATCCGGCTTCCGGCGCCGGCTGCTCAAGGCGGCTTGCGCCGGTGTCATGCGGCGGCTTCGCGATTGGCAAAGGCGGGACCGTTTACTGACGCTGCCAGGTCCGTAGTGGCCGGGCAGCCGCTGTCAGGACGTCTGTTGGACATCCGGCGAAGGAGCGCCCCAGCCTCCGCCGCCGGGTGTTTCCACGCGGATGCGGTCACCGCGGCGCAGTCGCATGCTGCCCTTGCCCGGCATGACCTCAACCGAGTCGTCGGAACGCCGGATCCCGGTACGGCCGGCAGCGCCTTCACCTCCGCCGGCGAGGCCGTAAGGCCCCTTTTTGCGTCGATCGGAGAGCAGCGTGACGATGGCGTCGGTCAGCAACTCGATTTCGCGCACGATGCCGTCGCCGCCGCGATGGCGCCCGTTCCCGCCACTGGCTGCACGCAGGCCGTACTTCGTCACGCGAAAAGGATAGCTGTACTCCAGCGTCTCGACGGGCGTGTTGAGCGAGTTGGTCATGTGGGTATGCACTCCCGAGACGCCGTCGTGCCCTGGGCCGGCACCCGAGCCGCCGGCAACGGTCTCGTAGTAGGCGAAGGGAACCGGAGCAGCCGCCGGCCGGCGGTCGTCCATGCCGCCGATCGTGAGATTGTTCATGGTGCCGGAAGAGGCGGCAGGGATGCGCCCGGGCAATGCACGGGCCAGCGCGCGCAGCAGCACATCGACGATTCGTTGGGAGGTTTCGACATTGCCTCCGGCCACGGCGGCGGGCGGGCGCGCATTGACCACGGTGCCGGCCGGTGCGATGAGCCGAATGGGACGCATGAGACCGGCGGTGGCGGGCACCTCGTCGCGCAGCAGACAGCGGAAAACGTAAAAGCAGGCCGACCAGGTGATGGCTTCCACCGCGTTGATGCTGCCTTCCACCTGCGGAGAGCTGCCGGTGAAATCGGCCACTACCGGCGCGGAGCGGTTACGCGGAAAGGTGAGACTCACGGCTATGCGGACCGCCGTGTCGCTGACCCCGTCGTCGTCGAGGAAATCCTGTGCGGCATAGGTGCCGGGAGGAACGCCGGCGAGGAAGGTCCGCATCATCCGCGCGGAGTAGTCGAGCAGAGCCTCTCCGGCGCGGTGGACGCGCGCGAGGCGGTAGCGCGCGCATAGCTGATGCAGGCGTGCGGCACCCGTGTGACAGGCGGCGAGCTGCGCGCGCAGGTCGCCTTCGCGCTCCGCGGGAGTGCGGACGTTGGTGAGCAGCAGCCGAAGCACGTCGCGACGGAGCCGGCCGGCGCGCACGATCTTGACCGGTGGAATGCGGAAGCCTTCCTGGTAGATCTCGCGACAGGGGCCCATGGAGCCGGCGTAGGCGCCGCCGACATCGGCGTGGTGGGCACGCGCGGCGACGAAGAAATCCGGAGCGGGGTGGCGCGCCGTGCGCAGTCCTGCCGGGGTGCCGGGCTTTGCGCCCGGGCGCGATGGCGCGATAAACACCGGCGCCACCACGGTGACATCGGGCAAATGCGTACCGCCGCGGAATGGATCGTTGAGCATGGCGACGTCGCCCGGCGCCAGCGCGAGATCACGGATGACGGCCCGGACGGACATCGGCATGGAGCCGAGATGGACCGGCATGTGATCGCCCATGGCGAGCGCGCGGCCGGCGGCGTCAAACAGAGCACAGGAGTAATCGCGGCGTTCCCTGATGTTAGGGGAGAAGGCAGTGCGGCGAAGCGCCGCGCCCATCTCTTCGGCAATGGAGTGGAAGAGATTTTTGAAGACCTCGAGTTCGATGGCGTCGGCGCTCACGCGGACGAGTGTAACGCGGGTGATGGTGCCCCTGCCCGTGCAAAATGCGCGAAGAACGAATCACAAAAAGGGCTGCAGCGCAAGAGACTTGCGTCGATTTTTCTTGACATTTCCCGAACCGTAACCGCAATATCTTGCGTAGCTGTACTGCCCACGCGACATATCGGGCAGAGCAACCCTGGAGTTTACTTCAAGGGAAGTTCCAACAAAGGAGGAACTGTTCAATGGCAACGAAGAAAAAGGCTACCAAGAAGGCTGCCAAGAAGAAAAAGAAGTAACCGGCCCTCTGCGAGGCGCACGCCTCGCTAATTTTTTGCGCACGAAACAGGGGTCCCCGCGAGCGCTGGTTCGCGGGGGCCCTTCTGCTTTACGGATGTCCTTCCAGCTGCTGGTTGCAGGTTCCGTTGGTCGGCTGTGCCGGCAGCGGCGGCACCTGCAGCATGTGCGGCGAGCTGAAGTCGAAGAACCCGGCCTGCGGATCGGCCATGTCGCCCGCCGTGGCATCACGTTGGGTCAGTGCCGGGACGTTGAACCGCGTCTCGATCAGCTTCAGCATGGCGGTATAGTCCATCGGCAGGTGCGAAACGTAATGGGGCTTGACCCAAGGTGACGCCACGACCAGCGGCACGCGGAATCCGGTCACGTTGAACAGTCCCTGCGTGTCGTGCGCGCCCAGGTCCTGCGGCGTCAGATCGTCCGGCGGCGTCACCAGCACCGGTCCCACATGGTCGAAGAGCCCGCCGCCTTCGTCATAGGTCAGGATGAACACCGAATCCGGCCATGCTGCGCTGGTGAGCAGCGCATTGATGATGTTGGACACATCCTGCGCGCCCCTCTGCACATTGTTGTCCGGGTGCTCATCCAGTCCGGTAGCGCCGCCGCGCTCGATGAACACCACCTGCGGCAGCTCCTGGTCGGCGTTCGGGCTGGCCAGAATGTTGTAGTACTCCTGGATGTTGCGCACATTGCCCTGGATCTGCGGATCGTTCCAGTCCGCCCAGTTCGCCAGGAACACGCTGTTGTCCTGGTAATAGTAGCGCCAGGTAATCCCTGCCTGGGTCAGCGCGCGGAAGAAGGTCGGCCGCTGCCACGCCGGATCGTTGGGATCATGCGGCGGGAAGGCGTGACCGTACGAGGTTGCCGCGAACAGATACATGCGGTTCGGCACCGTGTTCGCCGAATTCGGGGAGTACCACGTGTCGCTGGTGGCGAACTGCGCCCCCAGCTCGTAGTAATAGGGCAGATCCGTCTGGTCGTAGTAGCCCAGCGGCCGGGTATGCATCGGATCGTACTGGTCGCCAGTGCCTCCAGACAGCGTGGTGTCGAGGAAGCGGTCCATCCTGTACTGCGAATTGTCGGTCAGGTGCAGCCAGTCATTGCCCTCCAGGTCCATGTCGTAGTGGGTCTCGTCCCACGAGGGCGACAGGTTCTCGATGCACTCCGTCCGCGCATGGAACGGCCCGAAGCACTGTCCCGCCGGATTGCATATGGTGTAGTTGGGCGGCAGGGTGTGCAGATCGTTCACGTCGCTCATCTGCGCGCCGGGAATGTGGTCGATGTTGACGCGATAGTTTGCAAATACGCCGAAGTAATTATCGAAGGAGCGGTTCTCCTGCATCATGATGATGATGTGGTTCAGGTTGGAAAGGCCGCCCGTGCTCACGGTCACCGTTGCCGTCGCCATCACCGGCGGAGTGTTGGGATAGATCGAGGTCGCCGTCGCGGTGTAGGTGGTCGTCTGCGTGGGGTGCACGATGGTCGATCCGTTCAGCGACACTTGTCCAATGCCCTGATCGATGCTGACCGATGACGCATTCATGGAGGTCCAGGTCAGGGTCACCGCTCCGCCCGGCGGCACGTTCTGCGGTTGCGCCGTCAGGGTCACGGTCGTCGGATCGCCCACGGTGATGGTCACCGGCGGCGAGAACGCCTGATGGTTGCCCACGCCCCCGGTCACCGAAATCTCAAACGTGGTATTCGTGTTCAGCGGGCCGGTCGTGTAGTTTCCGGTGCAGCTATTTCCGCTGCAGGAGTTCGGCGACAACGGTATCGGCGGATCGCTGGAGCCCA
>Ga0335081_10000910_pt1 | contig 47387 bp, 44 predicted proteins | sample Lox_Sample_35_FD_206713 | JGI IMG/M metagenome (GOLD analysis project Ga0335081, IMG submission 206713) | Soil microbial communities from Loxahatchee National Wildlife Refuge, Florida, United States - Lox_Sample_3.5 | ecosystem: Environmental > Terrestrial > Soil > Wetlands | place: USA... | reverse complement strand
GTAGCGCGTGTCCTGTTGTTCTTCTACGACATCACTCTCACTTCGGCGATCGCACAGCTTGGCCTGGCGCTGCCGATGGTGGTGTACTTTCATCGGGTCGGCCTCTCGGGCCTCTCCGCCAATGCGATCGTCGTGCCGCTGATGGGGTTGGCATTGCCGGTGGGTTTTTTAGCGGTGGCTACGGGTTGGGGATGGGTCGCGGGGCTGGCAGGCTGGCTGCTGCACCTCTCGCAGCAAGTGGTGGCGTGGCACGCCTCCATCGAGCCGAGCTGGCGCATCCCCACTCCGCCGCTTTGGGTGGCGGCCGGCTTCACAGCCGCGCTGATCGCTACGGCTCTGACGCGACGCTGGTGGCGCGGGGCGGCGATCGCCGCTACCACCGCGATGTTGGCCATCCTGCTGTGGCATCCGTTCGCTGCCGGACAGCAACGTGGCCAACTGGAGCTCACCACTATCGATGTGGGCCAAGGCGACAGCCTGCTGGTCACCTTCCCGGATGGCAAGCGCATGCTCGTCGATGGCGGCGGCATCCCCTCGTTCGGCCACGCCTCCTCGAAAATGGACATCGGCGAGGACGTGGTGGCGCCTTACCTCTGGAACCGCTCGATCCGCAATGTCGACATCATCGCGCTGTCTCACGCGCACGAAGATCACATCGGAGGGCTGCCGGCGCTGATCGACGATTTTCATCCGCGAGAGCTATGGACCGGCGCGACCCCGGATAGCCCCACCTGGCGGCGTGTGTGCGAGAGGGCGGCCAAGAACGGTGTCAAGGTTATCGCCTTGCAGGAGGGCCGCCAGTTCGCGCTCGGCGGGACAGCCATCGAGGTGCTGGCGCCCGCGGCGGACTATGTCCCGGCCGATACTCCGAAGAACAACGATTCGCTGGTTCTGCGCCTCCGTTACGGCCGCCATGCGTTTCTTCTGACTGGTGACGCCGAACGCGCCGTCGAGCGGCGCATGCTGGAAGACCACGAACTGGATCGGACCGATGTCTTGAAGGTGGGGCACCACGGGAGCCGAACCTCCAGCACCGAGCAGTTTGTCGATACCGTTCAACCCACGTTCGCTGTCATCTCAGTGGGTGTTGATAACAGTTACGGCCATCCGAACCGCGACGTGATCGAGCGCCTGCGCGCGCATCATGCGGTGGTGCTGCGCACCGATCAGGACGGACTGATCTCAATTCGAAGCGACGGACGCCGTCTGTTTTTGGATATCAACCGCTGGCATGCTGCCGAGCCGCAGCTATTGGGACTCTTCTGAAGCTGCCTCGGCTTCCTCAGCCGCTGCCGGACCGGCCGCTTGGGCCTCTTCGATCAACCGCTCGGCTTCCTCCGCCGCGGCACGCGGTACTTGCACCTGAAACTCCAGTGAGGGGATCGTACTGGCGCCTACCACCACGGACGGAATTCCGTTGGCGGTCAGGATGCCGTGAATGGCGTTCGCTTCCATTTCCGCATCGATGTTGGAGGAGCTGAACAGCGTGACCATGTCCAGGTCGTGTGAGGGGTCTACGCCACCTTCGTCCTGCTGTTCGTCGGGATCTTGCGCCATGACTCAAGGATATCGCAGAATGTTGATGGTGCGGCGAAAAACGCCGCTGGGATGGAGGGAATCGAATGTCCGATCAAGTGGATGAGGGCAGCAACACCTTAGTTTGGTTTTTGACGGGCGCCGTGATTGGCGCAACCGTCGCGCTGCTATACGCACCGCGCAGCGGCAAGGACACGCGCCAGTTCATTTCCGATAAAACGCAACAGGGCAAGGACGCGGTGGCCGAGGGTTCCCGTGACTTGGTGGACGCCGGCCGGGACATGTTCGAGCGCGGACGCCGCCTGGTGGAGGATGCCGCCGATCTGTTCGAACGCGGGCGCAGCCTGGTGCGGGGGAACGCGCACGGGCGTGGGTGATTATTTCACCGCAGAGACGCCGAGACGCGGAGGAAAGGCAGAATTGCGAGGGGCCGCGTGTGGTTTGCTGGCTTTCGTTGCTCCATGAGGTTGGCGCGCAGAGGGAGCAGAGGGAACAAGTGGTGGAATGGGTTCGCTCCGTCCGTCAGGCTCTCTTTTGTTTGCTTCCGGCGCAGCCGAGTGGGGCCGGAAGGCCCGGCCCCACAAGAATGCCCGCGTCGAGCACTTGTTCCCTCCGCCTCCTCTGCGGGCGAACCCGAGAAAGCAGTGTCCGCTTGACCAACGGTCGCCACCCAAGAAACTCTGCGTCTCGGCGTCTCGGCGGTGTATGACCATCTCTCTCGGCGATTTCGAGATCTCGCTGATTCGCGAGTCCATCTATTGGTGGGATGGCGGCGCGTTTTTTGGGGTGGTTCCCAAAACGATTTGGTCGCAGAAGCTTTCGGCGGATGAGCTGAACCGCGTGCCGGCCGGATTTAACTGCTATCTCATCCGCACCGCGGACCACACCGTGTTGATTGATACGGGCGGCGGCGACAAGCAAGACGCCCGCGGGCGCGAACGCATGAAGCTGCCTGCCGAAGCCCAGGAGCTTCCGTCGGTCATCGCCCGCCACGGCTTCGATCCGGAATCAATCGACATCGTGATCAACAGCCACTTGCATTGGGATCACTGCGGCGGCAACACGATCCTGACGAACGGCGCCGCGCGCGCCGCCTTCCCGAAGGCGCGCTATTTTACGGCGCGTGGCGAGTGGGAGCACGCGCACGAGCGGCTCAGCCGCGACGGCGTGAGCTACATCGATGCCAACTACGATCCGTTGGTGGAATCGGGCCAGATGACGCTGCTCGATGGCGATTGTGAAGTGGTTCCCGGCGTGTGGATGCGACGCGCTCCGGGACACAACCGCGACATGATGGTAGTGACCGCCGAAAGCGCCGGCGGCACCTTTTGTTTTCTCTCCGACCTGGTGCCGACCGCCTTTCACCTGCAGCCCACGTGGGTGGCTGCCTTCGACCTCTACCCGCTCCAATCGATCGAGACCAAAACCAAGTGGCTGACAGCAGCCGCGAACGGGAACTGGATCTGCGGCTTTGCCCACGATTGCGAAATCGCGTTTGCGCGCATCGCGGTTCACCCCAAAACCAAGTTCGCCGCCGTGCCACTATGAAGGTATGGAAAATCTGCCGCCTTTCCGCAATGAGCCATACACGGATTTCTCCGTGCCTGCCAACCGTCAGGCGATGGAGGACGCGCTGCGCGGGGTGCACGCGCAATTTGGGCGCGAATACCAGCTACGCATCGGCAGCGATTGCATTTCTACTAACGACAAACTGACGTCGCTCAACCCGTCGAACACCAAGGAAATCGTCGGCCTCCATCACAAGGCGACGCCTGAGCTGGCGAAGCGGGCGGTGGAGAGTGCGTATGCCTATTTTCCGAAATGGAGCCGCACACCCGCCACGGAGCGAGTACGCATGCTGCTGGATGCCACTCGGATCCTGCGCCGCCGCAAAATGGAATTCGACGCCTGGCTGGTGTACGAGGCTGGCAAGAGCTGGCCGGAAGCCGAAGCGGACGTCTCCGAGGCCATCGATTTCTGCGACTATTATGCGCGCGAAATGCTGCGCCTGGCCGGGCCGCAGGAGCTGGTCCAGCTTCCCGGCGAAGAGGACGAGATGGTGTACATCCCGCTGGGCGTCGGTGTGGTGATCCCCCCATGGAATTTTCCGCTGGCGATTTTGGTGGGGATGACGGTAGCTTCGCTCGTGGCTGGCAACACGGTAATCTTGAAGCCTTCGAGCGAAACCCCGACCATCGGTGCGAAATTCGCGGAAGTTTTGCTCGAGGCAGGCTTTCCCGAAGCGAGCTTCACGCTGCTCACCGGCAGCGGCGCATCGGTGGGCGACGTGCTGGTGGAGCATCCGAAGACGCGCTTCATCTCGTTTACCGGATCGCGCGACGTGGGCCTGCATATCAACGAACTGGCGGCCAAAGCGCAGCCGGGCCAGATGTGGATCAAACGCGTAGTCGCCGAGATGGGCGGCAAGGACGCCATTGTGGTGGACGGCGATTGCGATCTGGATAAAGCCGTCGAGGGTGTACTAGTGTCCGCCTTCGGCTATCAGGGGCAGAAGTGCTCGGCCTGTTCGCGGGCAATTGTTGACGCGAAGGTCTACGAGCCGTTTCTCGAAAAGCTGACCGCGAAGGCCAAGGCCATCCGGGTCGGCCCTACAGACGATCCCAAGAACTACATGGGCCCGGTGATCAGCGCGAGCGCGCGAAAGACGATTCTGGAATACATCGAGGTCGGCAAGAAGGAGGGCCGGCTGCTGACGGGAGGCGAGACTCCGGCGGGCGATGGCTACTTCATCCCGCCCACCGTTATCGCGGACGTGGATTCGAAGGCGCGCATCTTCCAGGAAGAGATTTTCGGCCCGGTGCTGGCGGTGACGAAGGCCCGCGATTTCGGGCACGCACTCGAACTGGCCAACGATTCGCAGTACGGGCTCACGGGCGCGGTGTTTTCGAATAACGCGGAGCACCTGCGCCAGGCCAAGGAGCAATTCCACGTGGGCAACCTGTACTTCAATCGGAAGTGTACCGGCGCTATGGTGGGGGCGCACCCCTTCGGCGGCTTTAATATGTCGGGTACGGATTCGAAGGCGGGCGGGCCGGATTATTTGCTGCTGTTCCTGCAAGCCAAGTCGATTGCGCGCAAGGTGGGCTAGGGATTGCCGGCGTGGGGGCGGGCCTTCGGCCCGCCGCCGGGCTGCTGCCCGGCGCGCCGCGCGGAAAGCGCGGCGGCAGCCCGGAAGGGCTGGCCCACGCCTTGCATCGCCGGCACTACAATAAATAGAGAATGGAGTGGCTGTTCCGGAGCCCGAGCGTCAAGATTCACATGGTGCGCGGTCTGGTCGGATTTGCGCTGCTGGCCGTGACTTTTTTGGCTGCGCCGGCTTTCGGATGGTGGGCACTGATTCCTGGAGTGGGCGCGCTGGTGTCGCTGGGAGGATGCCCGACATGCTGGATCGTTGGCCTGGCGGGCAGCATCCTGGACGACAAACCGATCGCGCTCTGCCTGGACGGCTCCTGCCCCAAGGTCAAGTCAACTCGCGACGCAAACTGAGTTCGACTGCTACGCGCTCACTCGGTGACGGCGCCGTCGGTGAATTCGACGCGTACCACAAAAGCAGCGCCCAGGCGCGGATTCTCGCGGACGCGATCGGCAATCGACTCGGCTTCCGCGCGGGTTTCGGCTTCACCCACGAGCACGCTCCACAACTGGGTTTCCATGCGAAAGACCATTCTTGAAGTTCCGTATTTCACCATGGTCTCGAGTGTCCGTTCCGCATTTTGCCGCACGCGGAAGGCGCCTACTTGCACAGCCCAGATCGTGCGGGAGCCGGCCGGCGCGCCCTTGACCACGTGCAAGACTACAGGCACGATGCCCGGCTGGATCATTCCGATCGACCGCGCAGCGGCTCGCGACAGATCGATGATGCGGTCTTCCGGAATCGGGCCGCGGTCGTTGATGCGCACCACCACACTCGCGCCGTTATCGACGCGATGGACGCGCACGACAGTTCCGAACGGCAGCGTGCGGTGCGCGGCCGTGAGCTCGTCCATGTCGTACACTTCTCCGCTGGCCGCGACCCGGCCGTGATACGGCTCGCCGTACCAGCTGGCGAGGCCTTCCTCATCGGCCGCGACTGCCGTGAGGGTGAACGCAAGAACCAAAAAGAACGCAAGAGCGCATTTCATGAGTACAACCTCTGCACTGAAAGCGTTACGTACAGTACGTATGGGTAAACAAGTATAGCTTACAAACCGGACTTCGCCGCAATCAGAATTTGCATCTTGTCTCGAGCTGCACGAATTTCCCGGCAGGAAATCGGGTGACACAGTGTAAGTTCTTTCGGCGCGCCGAGACTATTCCGACAGCCATGATTCAAATTGAGAATGTTCATAAGGCTTTCGGCAATATTGCGGCGGTGGATGGCATCACGTTCACCGCGCAGGACGGAGCGATCACCGGTCTGGTGGGGCCGAACGGATCGGGCAAGACTACGACGCTGCGCCTGATGACTGGCTTGTCGCGCGCGGACAAAGGGAGAGTCTTGGTGGACGGGCTGAACCCCGCCGAACAACCGATCCACGCGCGGCACAGGATCGGCGCGTTAACAGACAGCCTGGGCAATTACCCTCGCCTCACCGCGCGCGAACATCTGCAGTATTTCGGGGAGTTGCAGGGTGTGGGTGAGGAGGAGTTGCAGCCGCGCATCAGCCAGTTGATCGACCAGTTCGACCTGAGTGCCATCGCGGACCGGCGCGCCCAGGGGTTTTCGCAAGGCGAGCGCATGAAAGTTGCCCTGGCCCGCGCGATCGTGCACGATCCACCCAATGTGCTGCTCGATGAACCTGGTAATGGTCTGGATGTTCTCAGTGCCCGCACCTTGCGCGCCTTGCTGGCCGGCTTCCGGGCGGCCGGTAAATGCGTGATCATCTCCAGCCACGTTATGGCCGAGATCGCCGCCCTCTGCGATCAGGTAGTCATCATTTTGCGCGGGCGGGTAGCGGCGCAGGGCGTGCCCGAAGAACTGCTGCGGTCGACCGGCACGAGCAATCTGGAGGAGGCATTCGTAGCCTTAACCGTATGAGACAAGACGCATGGATGATCGTGTTTCGCAAAGAGCTCGTGGACGCGCTTCGGGACCGCCGCTCGTTGTTGTTGGCTTTCCTGTTTTGCTGGCTCGGTCCCCTTCTGGCAGCGGTGCTTTCGTACACCGTTCCGCAGCCCGGTCTGCTGCCGGCGTTTCTCCTGGTGGCGGCCTTCACCGCGGCCATGCCGCTGGCCATCGATTCCATGGCGGGCGAGCGCGAACGCGGGTCGCTGGAGCCGCTGTTGTTGAACGCGGTTCCTCCGGCTGAACTCGTAGTAGGGAAGTGGCTGGCGATCGTGGCGCTCTCGCTGGCGGGCGTGGTTTTCAACCTGGTGTGCACGGCCATCGCGGTGTATGCGACGCCACTGGGGAATCTGCCGGCCGCGTCGTTGCTATGGATGTGTGCAACCGTGGCGCCGCTGTGCATTCTCGCTTCGGGGCTGCAGCTTCTGATTTCCACATTCGCGCGCAGCCATAAGGAAGCCAATTCGTACCTCTCGTTCTTGACCTTGGTGCCGATGCTGATCGGTATCCTCGGCGAATTCTTTCCCGGCCGGCTATGGTGGCTGTCGGCGATAATTCCAGTCCTGGGGCAGCAGCGGATGCTCTCCGGGCTGGTGCACGGGCACGCTCTGCACCTCCCCTGGTTGCTGGCTGCGGGCGTCTGCTCGATACTCGGGGGACTCATCGCCGTGGCCGCCAACGCGCGCTTATTAAGAAGTGAGAAGGTAGTGTTTGGCCGGTGAGCTGAGCGCTCAATACGAACGCATTTTTGCCGAATACCGGGCGGCGCTCGACCGCCTCGCAGCGTCCTACGAGTCCGTGCCGCAAGCGCGTGAAGATCTGATGCAGGAGATCTTGCTGGCGATTTGGAAGGCCCTGCCGCGATTCCGCGGCGATTGCTCCGAGCGGACCTTTGTATTCCGCGTCGCTCACAACCGTTGCCTGAGCCATGTCTGGCGGCGCGGGAAGCGGCCGGAGACGGGAGACGAGGCGCCGGACGTGCCGGATACGCGCAGCGGCCCCGAAGCCCAAGCCGCCGAGAACCGGCGTCGCCAGGCGTTGCGGGATGCCATCCGGCAGTTGCCGCTGAATTATCGCCAGGTGATTCTGCTGGCTCTCGAGGATCTTTCGCCGCCGGAGATCGCAGGCGTGCTGGGTGTAACCGAAAACAACGTGGGCGTACGGATGAACCGTGCCCGCAAGGCACTTCGATCCCTTCTGGAGAAACACGCATGAATCTGGATCAGGAACTCGCCGAGTGGCGTCAGGACTGGCTGGCCCAGGAACCATCCGCCGGGCATTTTGAGATTCGGCGGATCGTCGATCGACAGCGACGGCGCATGGCGCTCAGCCTGGCCTGGCGGTTACTTTGGACATTGATCCTGCTTGCCTTCTCGGTGTGGTGGGTGTGGCAACGGTGGACTTTGGAGTGGATCGTTTGGGCCGCGGTCATCTGGATGTCCACGTTGGTAACCACGGCATTTGTCATCTGGAACTCGGCCGGTACCTGGACTTCTCTCGATCAATCCACCGCCGGGTTTGTCGAACTGGCGCGCCGCCGGTGTTTGGCCGTGTTGCGCGAGATCCGTTATGGCCGGTGGATGGTAGCGGTCAGTATGGCAATTGTCGTTCCTTGGCTCACTTGGGACTTCGCCATTCGCTTTCCATCGCTGAAGGCGTTGCTTCTGGGTGACGGGCTGGCCGTCGGCTTTGCGGGTATCTACCTGATCGGGTTCGCTGTCTGGCGCCGTCGAAAGCTAAAGGAACTCGAAGAGTTAGATCGCTTTACCAATCTTTAAGCATTCTTACAAACCTTCCCACGCTCGCTTGCACCTAAGGAAGTGAGAAAAGTTATGGTGCGACGAACGAAAGTCCTCATCGCCATTGCCGGCTTGGCGCTGTTCCTGGGAACCGGCGCATGGGCTCTTCTGCGCGGACAGGGAGGCGTGCAGTACCGAACCGCTCCCGTCGACTACGGCACGGTGGCCGATGCGGTTTCGGCTACGGGAACTCCCAATGCCGTGGTCACCGTGCAGGTTGGGTCACAGGTATCGGGAAACATTTCCGAGTTGGACGCCGATTTCAACTCCAAAGTGACCAAGAACCAGGTGGTGGCGCGCATCGACCCGCAAGAATTCCAGGCACGCGTGGATCAGGCGAAGGCCACGCTCAACGCGGCGCAGGCGTCCGTGGGGAATGCGCAGGCGCAGATGGAAAAAAATCAGGCGGATGTGGCTAGCGCACAGGCTGCGGTAGCCAATGCCAAGGCTGCTGCGCTCAAGGCGCAATCGGCTACCAGCGATGCGAAGAGCAAGATGGATCGGCGCGTCGAACTGGTGAATGAAGGCGTGATGTCGAAAGAGGATGGGGAGACGGCACAGACCACGTACGCCCAGGCCGCCGCGGAACTGGATTCCGCGAACGCGCAAATCGTCGCCGCGCAAGACTCTGTTTCCTCCGCGCAGGCCCAGGTGAAGGTGGATCAAGCGCTGATCAACTCGGCGCAGGCCATGGTGAAGGAGGATCAGGCGGGCCTGGAACAGGCGCAGGCCGATCTCGATCACACGTATATCCGCACGCCGGTGACCGGCGTAGTGGTGGCCCGCAATATCGACGTGGGGCAAACCGTTGCCGCCAGCTTGCAGGCGCCCACGCTGTTTCAAATTGCCGAAGACCTCACCAAGATGCAGGTGGATACCAATGTCTCCGAAGCGGACGTCGGCCGCGTGAAAGTAGGGATGCCGGCTACGTTTACGGTGGATGCGTATCCCGGACAGGTTTTCCACGGCACGGTCACTTCCATACGCGAAGCGCCCATCAACGTGCAGAACGTGATCACGTATGACGCGGTGATCTCGGTAGCCAACCCGGACCTGAAGTTGTTTCCGGGCATGACGGCGAACGTCAAGATCCTGGTGGAACAGCACGACAGCGTGCTCAAGGTGCCCAATGCCGCGCTGAGGTATCGCCCCACGGACGCTCCGGCGGCCGGCAAGCGCAAAGCTTCGGCGAACCAGTCGACACTGTATGTGCTGGATGCCTCAGGCCATCCGAAGCCCGTGCAGGTGACGTTGGGAATCACCGATGGGAGCTATACCGAAGTGACCGGCGGCGGTCTGCAACAGGGGGACCGCGTAATTACAGCGTCGCTATCGAGCAAGCCCGCGACTACCAGCAGCGCGGCCGCCACGCCCTTCGGTGGGAGCAGCGGCGGTCGCGGCGGGCCGCGGATCTAGTGGGGCGTGCTGTGGGGCAGACGATCGGTTTGTGTCGTCTGCCGTTCGCAGACCGCTGAAAAGCGACGGTCTACGCCACAACAAGGTGAACAAGGAGGACGTCATGGCCATCATCGAAATCCGGAACCTGGTGAAGAACTACCAGTTGGGCGACGTCCCGGTGCACGCTCTGAAAGGCATCTCGCTCGAAATGGAGCAGGGCGAGTTCGTGGCCATCATGGGGCCATCGGGGTCTGGCAAGTCCACGCTGATGAATATCCTGGGCTGTCTCGACAAACCGACCTCCGGCATCTACAGCCTGGACGGCATCAGCGTGGGCGATCTCAATCGCGATCAACTGGCGGAGATCCGCGGCCGCAAGATCGGCTTCGTGTTTCAACAGTTCAACCTACTGGCGCGGACGAGCGCCGTGGAGAATGTGGAGCTGCCGCTGTTGTACACGAATACGCCGGCGGCCGAACGGCGCCAACGGGCGCTACAATCACTCGCCGCTGTTGGCTTGGCAGACCGCTCCGATCACCACCCGAGCCAGCTCTCGGGAGGCCAGCAGCAGCGCGTAGCGATCGCGCGGGCGCTGGTGAACCGTCCGAGTATCCTGCTGGCCGATGAGCCCACGGGCGCGCTCGATTCGTGCACCAGTATCGAGATCATGGCCATCTTCCAGCGGCTCAACCGCGAATCGGGCATCACCACCATCGTGGTGACGCATGAGCCGGATATCGCCGCCTATGCCAGCCGCAATATCCATTTCAAAGACGGGCGTCTGCAGCGCGATTTGCAGGTGGCGCGTCCGCGCGACGCGGCGGAAGAATTGCGCACATTTCCTATGGAACAGGAAGAAGAGGAGGTCGCGTTATGAAAATCCTGGCAGCAGCACGAATTGCACTACGCGCACTGCGCGTGAACCGGCTGCGTTCCGCGTTGACCATGCTCGGCATCATCATCGGGGTGGGGGCGGTGATCGCCATGGTGGCGGTGGGCTCGGGCGCCACCGAGCGGATTCAAGCCCAGATTCAGGCGATCGGCAGTAACCTGATCATGATTACGCCGGGCAGCCTCACTTCCAACGGACTCCGGCTGGGCAGCGGCGCAGGGGTGACGCTGACCGAGGATGACGCCAAGGCCATCGCCGAGGAGTGCCCAGCCGTGGCGGCGGTGGCGCCGGTAGTGCGCGGGAGCGCCCAGGTGATGAACGGGAACAATAACTGGGCGACCACCATTCAAGGCACCACCCCGGACTATTTGACGACTCGCGATCAGGGGGTGGACCAGGGAAATCCGTTCACGGTGGATGATGTCAATTCGGCGTCGAAAGTCGCGCTGCTCGGGAAGACCGTGGCTCAGAACCTGTTCGGCGATGCCAATCCGGTGGGCCAGACCATTCGCATCAAGAACGTGCCGTTCGCTGTGGATGGCGTGCTCAGTGCGAAAGGGCAATCGATGACCGGGCAGGACCAGGATGACCTGATCCTGATTCCGATCTCGACGGCGAAACGGCAGATCGTCGGCGCCAGCCAGGCCAACGCACGGTCGGTGCAGTCTGTGATGGTGCAGGCTACCAATTCGGGCTCGATGGACGAAGCGCAGCGCGAGATCACTTCGCTGCTTGAACAGCGGCACCGCATCCTGCCGGGCCAGGACGACGATTTCACCGTGCGCAACCTTTCCGAAGTGTTCGCGGCGCAAGAAAGCTCCGCGCGCGTGATGTCGATTCTGTTGGGCGCCATCGCGTCTGTGTCGCTGGTTGTGGGCGGAATCGGGATCATGAACATCATGCTGGTTTCGGTGACGGAGCGCACGCGCGAAATCGGTTTGCGCCTTGCGATCGGCGCCAAGACCAACGACATCCTCTCCCAGTTTCTGGTGGAGGCGGTGACGCTGTCGATACTGGGCGGCATTGTCGGGATCATTTCGGGGATCGGCGCATCGCTGCTGATCTCGTATTTTGCGGGCTGGAACACGCTCGTAAGCCCGACGGCCATCGTGATGGCGTTCGCGTTCTCGGGGCTCGTGGGCGTGTTCTTCGGTTACTACCCGGCCCGCAAAGCGGCGCTGCTCGACCCGATTGATGCGCTGAGGTACGAGTAGAGCCGCGAGGCTCGGAGGCTCTACCTCCTGACGTATTTCGTCACGCCCCGCAGGGTTGCTTCCGCTGAATAGATGTTGCCTGCGGCGTCGACGGCGATGCCTTCCCCCATGGCGCCGTCCGGAGAATTCGGCGTCATGTGGGGTGGTATGAACATCGTCACTTTCCCGTCGGTGAGGCTTCCGATGCGGATTCCCCTTTGCCAGCCTGGGTGAACTTTTTCGGTAGACTCCGAGTCGGTCGTGTAGAGGACGTCGTTCTTGTCGATGGCCAACCCGCTGGTGCGGCCGAAGGCGTCGTATTCGAGGATGAACTTCCCCGATTTCGTCAGGACTTGAATGCGATGGTTGTGGCGATCGGCAACCACCAACCGGCCCTGCGAATCAAACGCCAGCCCATGTGGCGTCCGAAACTCACCCGGGCCTGTTCCTGTTTTGCCGATGACTCTGAGAAACTTCCCGGTCTTATCGAACACCGAGATTCGCCCGACCAGATTCGGATCGGTCACGTCCGTATGGCTCTCCGCAACGTAGACGTCACCGTTGGCGGTGTCGGTCACCACGGCCGTGGGGTCGGTGAGCGCTTCGGGAGGATTTCCGCGCACGCCCGGCTTCCCCAACGTCATCAGGACCTTGCCTTCGGGACTGAACTTGACGACCACGCTCCCCTTCTTGTCCTCGCCGGGAAAGTTCTTGAGGTCTTCGGCGCTCGGAGCCCGGGCGTCCGTCACCCACACATTGCCGTCGCGATCGACATGGATGCCATGCGGCCACACGAACATCCCGCCGCCAAAGCTCCGCATCTCTTTCCCGGACTCATTAAAAAGGTGGACGGGGTTCGCTTTTGTGCCGAGGCAGCCCGGGGTGGTCCCGGGCGAGCATCGATCGGTCGCCCACACGGACTTCCCATCCTGGTCGATGGCCACGCCGTTGGAACCGCCCCAGGGTCGTTTCTCCAGGATCAGAGTCGCCCAATCTCGGATCACACGATAGGGGTTGGCGCCGCTGTTCACGGGCTGCACCTGATCGGTCTGAACGGTGCCGCCCCGCTGCTGCCCCTGAATGGCTCCTGGCGTGGCGGCCCAGAGGACGATCATCAACGCGGGGAACCCAAGCCTCGCCACACTCGATACGGACATCCGCATGCTCCTTTCGCGATCAAGGGCCTACTTCCAGTTTTGAATGGCCTTGTAGTGCAAGGACTCCGGAGGGAGTTCGGTCAACTCAATCCGGCCCATGTAAGGGTCGGTGATGTTGGCAAGGATCGCTTTGGTGTCACTGGTGTTTGTATCGGTGACCGTCAGACCGCTTCTTCTAAACCTCGCGACCGCCTGTGCCGCATTTTCGACCACGAGCCCATAATGAGAAAACCCGGCGGGCCGTTGCGCGGTTACCGGGTTGAGCTCGAGGAAGGTGTTCTTGCTGATCTGCATGTAGACCAGCCTCGGCTGTCCTTTCTCATCATTGACGCGGAACGCCTCACGGAATCCCATCTTTTGGGTGTAGTACGTAACTGCCTCATCGATATTGGGCACACTGATTCCAACGTGGTTCATCATGACGACACCAGTGTTGTTCGAGTTCTGCGCCGTCAGTACCTGGATTAGCAGCCCGGCGAGGAGCCCGGCCGCGAAGAGCATTGCAGCACGCATAGAGCCTCCCTTAAATGAATTCATGGGAAACCATTCTGCAACAAGTAGAAGGTCAAAACAAGCAAGGGGATCGTTAGCATGAACGAACCAGAACCCGGAAGCAGTTGCTCCGCATGCGCCGGGCCGAGAAGTTCGAATCGAGGCCGACGGGCGCTGTCGCCGTGGCGCCTCGCGGTCGGCGCCAAGACCCACGACATCCTCTCGCAGTTTTCTGGTGGATGCGGTGACGCTGTCGATACTCGGTGATGGCTTTCGCGTTCTCGGGATTCATGGGCGTGTTCTTCGGTGACTACCCGACGCGCAAAGCAGCGATGTTAGATCCGACTGACGCGCCGAGGTATGAGTAGCGGGCAGACGCTAAGCCGACCCGTATCGGTGCTGCCCTGACTGGGCGGAGTAGCGGTGGGCTCTGGCGTACTCGTGATTCACTGAGCTATCGTACTCGGCAAAACTGACTGGAAGAATCGTGTCAAATACATTCTTTGCTTCCCTGGCCGCCGCCGCGCTGCCCATTCCCGTCTTCGCCCAGCAAAACAGCCAATCGACACTCTCCTCCGGGACAGAACGATCCTCAAACACGTTCCAATGATGCTCGGCAGCACTGCGGCACGTCGCGTGGGGGATCTGCTCAACGCGTCTGCAGGCTTCGTCGATTCCAACCGTGAGTTTCATCGGGTGAAAAATATTCGATGGCATACTCTCCTCGCATCTGACGTCGTCCTAGGGGAACTTGAGTGTGTTCGCATATTACTTCAACCCCGACTGCCAGTTCAGCACGATCGTCACCGGCGAAGCCGTCACTTCTTCGAGCGCCGTATTGATCAAGAACCGCTGGCCGTCGGGTGATACATCCCAGCGCCATGCGGAACCGGCGGCGCCGCCATTGCCTCCTAGAACCGACGCGCGGAAGAGCGGCACGGGAACGCCGGGTTGGAATGTGGAACCGGCGGCTGTGACACTCACCGCCATCAGCGTGTTGTCCGGCCGGAAATAGAACAGCTCCTTGCCGTCGCGGCGCCAACGGGGCATATTGCCGCCGCCATTCGAGATCGGCCACTTCCCACCCGAGGCCATGGGGAACGGCTGCACGTAAACTTCTTTAGTGCCGGATTCGTTGGAAGTGTAGGCCACCCAGCGGCCATCGGGTGAAAACTGCGCTTGCGTCTCGATGAACGGCGTCGTCAGGTAAGGCGCCGGTTTGCGGTCGCCGTCCAAAGGCAGCACCCACAAATCAGCGCTCGTATCTTTGCCGCGCTGGCCGAACAGCAGGAAACGGCCGTCGCGCGACCAGTCCAGAGGATATTTGTTCTGATCCGAGTGAAACAAAAGCTCCGCTTGCCCGGCGCCGCTGGCCGGCCTGCGATACAGATCCGTGGACTGGCCGCCGCCCGGGGCATAGATGATCTGTCTACCATCGGGCGACCAGATGGCGTTGCCTCCGCCCGCCTCATCGGCGGTAAACCGCGTGTTCACGCCGCGCTCCAGATCGAGCAGCCAGACTCTCCACGTTCCCCGCTCGTCCGCGCGGCCTTCTGCCACTTGTTTTCCATTCGGCGACAACGCGATCTCGTCGCGCGCTGCAGCGTCTCCCGGGTGGCCGATCACCTTGCCCTGCCGGTCGTACCACGTCAACTGGCGGTTGTTGCCGCCCGTCACTGCGTATCCCAGAACGCCATTGTCAGAAACCGAAAACAGCCCGGCAAACAGGTTGGCGCTGACGTGATCGGCTAGCTGCACGGCGCCCCCTGTCAGCTCCAGACGGCTCACGTCGAACCGCTGGGCCATGAGCGCCTCGCCGCGGAGAAACAGCAAGTACCCGCCGGCGGATGCGGACGCCACGTAAATCACCCCGGCCGGGCTGTCCAGGAATCGCCTGCGGTCCTGATCGGCGGGTTTGGTGTTCAGGGAACCGAGGTACACGCCGGTGTTCTCGGGTTTGGAGCCGAGCCGAAAGTAGAAGAAACGTTTCCCGTCGGGCAGAAAGAACGGGCGCCCGTGCCCCTGTTCCCCATGCTGCCTGTCAATCGCGGTGACTGGTGTGGCCTCACCGCCGGACGCGGGGACGCGGTATAACACGCCTCCGCTGCCGTACAGGATCACGTCCTGGGGACTCCACGCAAGCCCACTAGCCGGCTGGGTGTAGGACGCCAGGGTCTGTGGCGTGCCGCCGGAAATGTCGGTCCGCTTGACGCCGTTTTCTCCCAGAAACGCGACGGATTGGCTATCCGGCGACCACGCTACGTCCAGGTTGGCGCCCTGGGTTCCTGGCAACTCGCGCGCCTCGAGCGAATCCATCGTGCGCAGCCACAGCACGCTGCGGCCGTCGGCTCCACGGGCGTCGAAGACGATTTTGCGCCCATCCGGCGAGAGGTTGAAGGTCGTCAGCGAGGTTTTGGGAGGCGGCAGAACTTCAAAGCGCATCGGGATGAGCGCGGCCGGCTTTTCCCGGAAATGCACGAAGCCAAGCACGCTGGTACTGAGTAGCAAGAGCGCCGCCGTGGCCGGCCATAGCCACTTGCTCTTTCCGGCCGCTTCGGTTGGAGCAGCCGCTGCTGAGGACGCCGTACCGGCCGGCGCTTCCTCCAGCAGCCTCCAAACATCCCCGATGTCGCGTAGCCGCTTGCGTGGATCTTTCCGCAAGCACTCGGTCAGCAGACGGCGGACGCGCGGCGGAACATCGCTGAGGTCCGGTTCATCGCGAATCACCTTGGCCAGAATCTCACTGACATCTTCACCGCCGAAAAGTCGCCTGCCGGTAATGAGTTCGTGGAGCACCACGCCGAACGCAAAAATATCGGCACGCTTATCGGTGTCTTTGCCGCGGGCCTGCTCGGGCGCCATGTAGGAGGCCGTCCCGAGGATCATGCCGGCCTGAGTGACGCTGGCCGTTATGGTGGGCGAGTGTTCGTCGGTCGTACCCGAAGCCACCGAGAGCTTGGCGAGTCCGAAATCGAGCACCTTCACCGTCCCATCGGGCTTTACCTTAATGTTGCCGGGCTTGAGATCGCGGTGGGTGATACCTCTTTCGTGCGCGGCTTCGAGCGCGTCGGCGATCTGATGCGCGATGCGCAGAGCCTCGTCGAGCGGCATCGGCCCTTTCGGCGATTCGCCCTCGATGTACTCCATCACCAGGTAGTTCGGGCCGACGTCGTAGAGCGTGCAGATATTGGGATGGTTCAGCGCGGCAACGGCCCGTGCCTCGCGTTCGAAGCGCTCGGTGAACCGTTCGCTGGAGGTTTTGATGGCGACGATCCGGTCGAGCCTTTTGTCACGAGCTTTGTACACCTCACCCATGCCGCCGGCGCCGATCGGTTCGATGAGTTCGTAGGGTCCGAGAAAATCACCAGGGGAAAGAGGCATAGGCGTGAGTTTAGCTAAGTGTACCGAAGCTGAGAGTCAGTGGGGCGGCCCTTCCGGGCCGCCGCCGGGCTTCTGCCCGGCGACGCCGCCTAGAAAGGCGGCGGCAGGCCAAATGGCATGGCCCCACAATCACGATGTGAGATACCAGGGAACATTGATCACGTTGATGCGCTGATTGCCCTTCACAAAGAGTAGCGCTTTGAGCACGGCGGCCCGCTGGTTATGCAGCAAAACGTGGCGCCAGTGGCGCTCGACTAACTCGGGAATCAAGACCGCGATATAACGATTGGGATTCTTTCGTTCCAGATCGCTGACAAAGTCCAGAATCGGGCTGAACAACTGACGGTAGGGGGACTCTACCACCGTGAGCTTCGGCACCGGTAAGCCCAGCTCGAGCGCCGGGCCTTCGATCAGGTGGACCCACGACTGGCGCAGATCCTCCGTCTTGTCGCTGACCTTCACTTGCAAAGCGTGCACCTCGGTGGACAAGTGAATGGCAAAGCGCAGCCCCTTTTCGGCGATCTTGGTCCAACCTTGGAGGGGAACCACGACGATGGGTGGTTCCAGATGCGCCAGGTTGAGCGGCCGGTCAAGCTTGATCTCCATTGCCACGTCGTTGTAGTGCCGGCGGATCGACACCATCAATAGCAAAAGCAAGGGGATCAGCAAAACAGTGATCCAGGCTCCCTCCCTGAACTTCGCCGCGAGCACGATGACCACCGTGATCCCCGTAACCGTCGCGCCGAAACCGTTGATGAGCATGCTGTGCCAAGCCCTGGTCCCCATGCGCTTCCAGTGCACCACCATGCCGGCCTGAGACAGCGTAAACGCGAGGAAGGCGCCAATCGCGAACAGCGGGATGAGGCGATCGGTGACGCCATTGAAAATGAAGAGCAGCAATCCGGCCAGAAAGGTGAGCACGTAGATGCCGTACGAAAATACGAGCCTGCGGCCACGCGACGAAAAGGCATGCGGCAGATAGCCATCTTCGGAAATGATCTGGCACATTCGCGGAAAGTCGGCGAACGCCGTGTTGGCGGAGAGGGCCAGCACGGCCAAAATCGAGCCGATGGACACGAAGTAGAAAACGCCTTTGCCGGCAACCGCGGCGATGAGCTGCGAGAGCAGGCTATCGTAGCCAGGCAGGCCGGGATCGGTTGCGCCCACATGGTAGACCAGCGCCAGCCACGCGACCCCGGCAAGCATCAGGATGAGAATTCCGATGATGGCCGCGAGCGTGCGCCGCGCGGATTGGACGGCAGGTTCTCGAAACGCTTTCACCCCGTTACTCACCGCTTCCACACCGGTCAGGGCAGTGCAGCCACTGGCGAAGGATTGGAGGATGATCCACGTGCCCGCCACCGCGGCTGTGGCTTTCAGCGGATGAGGCGGGACAATCGCGATGGGGTGTCCGCCGCTGAACAAGGCCTTCACCAGGCCGAGAGCGATCATTCCGAGCAGGCAGCCGGTGAAGAGAAAAGTGGGCGCCATAAAGAGGTTCCCGGCCTCGCGCACACCGCGCAGATTGACCAGCGCGAGCACCGCCAGGATGCCGAGACAAAGCACCAGCGTGTGCGGTTGGAGGCTCGGCACCGCCGAGACCAACGCGCCGACGCCCGCGGAGATGCCGACTGCGACCACCAGGATATAGTCCACGATCAACGCCGCCGCGGCCAGCAGCGCAGCCCGGTGGCCCAGGTTCTCGCGAGCTACGGTATAGGAACCGCCGCCTCCCGGATATGCGGAGATGGTCTGGAGATACGAGATAAAGACGATCACCAGCAGCGCAATGATGCTGAAGCTGATGGGAACGACGTATTGAATTCCGAGCGCGCCTAAGGGAATCAGAAGTGTGAGCGCGGCTTCGGGACCATAGGCCGCGGAGCTAAGAGCATCCAGGCCGAACACACCGATACCCGCCACGGACCCGAGGCGTTGTTCGGAGTCTTCATAACTGGCGAGAGGTTTGCCGAATAACAAATCGCTGATCGACATCAGCAACTATTATGCGCGAGGGAGAATGACCCGATGATTGCGATAGCCTCGCGATTCGTGCCCCCTGCGTCTCGTGCCGATTGCCGGCGTGGGGTCGGGCCTTCCGGCCCGCCGCCGGGCTTCTGCCCGGCGCTGGAGTTTGGACTCACCGCTCTTGAGGGACGCAATGCGCAATGCTGAAATATCAAACACTTAGCCTGGGGAGCGTCCCTCCGTTGCATGGCCTGGCGCAGCGGACACGCCGCTCCCTTTGGTCGGTACGCCAGGATATCACCGGCACATCCCACCAGTACGCAGCGGGAAGCGGTCGCCGGCGTAACTACGACATCAGGCGGGCCGAGTCAATTCGTTCAATCGCCTGAAAACCGCGTCGGGGATCTCAATCGCATTCCCGGCGTGGCGTTTCTCGCGTTCGCTGCGCGAGCGGTCAAAAGGCATGCGGACGGGCGCGCCGCCTGCGATCGGCCGTGCTGCTCGCACCGCATCTGCGAAGGCCGACACGTTCTGGCGGAAGGTCTCTGGAGAGCCCAGCAGGTCGGGCCGCATCGCAACGATGAGATATCCGAAACCGGCAAGCTCGGGCGGCATCGCCGGCGAACCCGCCAGAATGCCCAGAAGCTGTACCGCGATGGCGAGGCCCGAGCCTTTGTGTCCTCCCCACGCCGCGAAGGCGCCCGCGAGCGCAGCAGCTGGATCACGCGTCGGGGCGCCGTCGCGGTCGAAAGCAACGTTCTCAGGGAGCTCCTTACCCAGCCGGTGCGCCAGGGTCACCTCGGCATGCATCGTTGCCGAAGTGCCGATGTCGTAAATAATCGGTTCGTCCGCGCTGGGAAAACCGAAGCAGATCGGATTCGTGCCGAGCCGGCCCTCCGTCGCTCCATAAGGCGCTACCCAGGGCGACGCGTTCGACGCGATCATGCTCACCAGACCGCGGGCAACCGCCATTTCCGCGTAGTACGACAACATGCCCGTGTACCAGGTGTCGCTCGCGCCCACCACCGCGATGCCCGCGGCCTCCGCTTTCTCGATAGCAAGCGTCGTGGCGCGGTGCGCGACCACGTAGCCAATGTGGTCTCCGCCATCCAGGCGCGCCGACACCGCCGTCTCATGAAGGATGCGGATCGGCCGCCGGCGATCGCCGTGGCGTTCGATTCGCTCGGCGATACTGATGGCGCGCGCCAGTCCGCCGTAGCTGAGCCCGCGAAGCTCGCAATCGATCAGGTGGTCTGCGATTAGTTCCGCGTCCTGAGCGTCATGCCCCAGCGCTGCCATGACGCGCGCAGCCAACCGGTACGCTTCGTGAATCGTCAGCCGCATCGTTCATGCTGCAACTTCAGGCACGATCGGACCGCGGCTTATTTCTTGGTACTCGCCTGCTTGGCGATGATCAGATCCTTGATCTTGTCGTACGTGGCTTGCGGAACGATGCTCTTCGAGACCAGTTGATCCTTGCGCGCGTATGGCCGTCCCGCGATGATCTTCTTCGAATACGCATCGCCGATGCCGGCCAGAGCCTTCAACTGGTCCACCGTAGCGGTGTTGATATCGACCAGGTCGCCCGCAGCTTTCTTCCCCGTGTCTTTAGTTGCAGTAGCCGCCTTCTTGCCTGCCGGCGGATTCGGTTGCGCCGAAAGCGCCACCGCCAGGAATGCGCAAATCGCGCACGCGATCGAAGCGCGTACGAATCGTGAACGTTGCACCATGCTCTTCAGTGTAAACCGCGGGTGCGCCGTTTTTTTAGAAAGTTCCCGAGTAAACCGCGGGCGTATAGCTGATCTGGCCAGCCGAGGCGGCTTGGATTGCGATCTTCACCGAAACCGAATGGCCCGCCGCGAGCGCCTGCTTAGAGACGGTGATGTATGGGCTGCCGGCAGTCGTACCACCCGGATCGAATACCGTCACGCCAGCCGGTAGGTTCGTCAGCACCAGTTGCAACGGCCCCGCAATGGATTGCTGGCCCTTGTTCTGGATGGTCACCGTGCTGTGGTACAGCTTGGTGGATTTGTTGTACACGAAGGCGGTGGCCGTTACCTTCACGAGGCTCGTAACGTTGGCCGCGCCAGTGTGCCCCGCCGTTACGGTCACGGTGGCGCCGTTGCTGTTCCAGTAATAGTTGGTGGTCCAGCCGGCGTCGAACACGCCAATCATCACTGTGTAGTTACCCGTCGCCTGCGAGGCCGGCACGTTCCACGTATAGGTATATTGCTGCGATTGCCCGCCCGTGAAATTCTGGCCGCTCCACACGTTAGTGGACACGGCGTTGCCACCGCTATCGAACACTTGGACTTCGATGTTGGCGTTGGTCAAAGCCGCGGTTCCCGTATCGGTTACCGTCGCGCGAATCGACGCGCTGCTTCCATGAACGACGATCGAGGGCGCCGCCGTCGCCGACGACGTGAACGTGAGCGACGAGCTCACCACGATGCTCGCCGCCGAGTCGTTCCAGGACCACATCTGCCAGGTTGCGCTGAAGACGCCTATACGAACGCGAAACGTCCCGGAAGCCGCGGGCGTAAATGCCAGCGTGTAGTTGTGCGCCTGATTGGCGGCGAAATTCTGCCCGGTGAAATTCTGCGACGCCACATTGTTTCCGCCCGCATCCGTCACCAGGATCTGAACAATGCCGTTGCTCAGCGTGTTGGCCGTATCGGTAACGGTGGCGGTGATGCTTGTCGACTTTCCTTGCGCCACCGGATTCGGCGCCGCGCTGGCCGAGGAGGTAAATGTAGGCGGCCCGATGGGCGTGGCGGCGACTTCGCCCGAGTTCCCGCTAGTGCCGCCCGCATTGGTCGCGGAAACCACGTAGTAATAGGTTGTGCCGTTGGTCAAACCGGAATCCGGGTAAGTGGTCGCGGTGGAGGCGCCCAGAGTGGCATACGGTCCGCCACTCACCTTACTGCGTTTCACCGTGTAACTCGTAGCGCCGCCACCGGCGTTCCAGGTGAGCGTAACGGTGCCGCTGCCTACGTTCGCGGCGAGGCCCGTAGGCGCCGTCGGAGGGCTCGTCACATTGCCCGCTGGAATTACGAATAGCGTGATGCTTTGCGAAGGAACTGTGGTGGTAATGGCATTGCTGGTCACGGCCACATCGGCCAGGCGTGCGATCGAAGTCTGCGCCGCCGAGTTAATCTGCCACGCCTGCGCCGTGCTCGTGGTGCCGAAATTCGCCAGGCTTACCGTCACGGGCGTGCTGCCTTGTTGTTTGTTGATCACCATGACGGTCAGCGCGCCATCCGAGCTGCGCTTGGCGGCAAACGCCGACAGGTTGTCGGGGTTCACCGTGGTTGCGGAGACGCTCACATCGCCGAAGCCTGACTTATTGCCGTCGTAGTTGCGGTAGATCTGGCTGGCGAGATACGTCACGTAGTACGTGGCGGGCGTGGTCCCGGTGTTCGTAGCCACGGTCCACCGGGTCGCCAGGTCGAAACCTTCGCGGCCATAGATGCCGAGCACGTCGGCCTGCGTAGTCGCGCCATTGAGATTGGGTTCATCGCCCCAGTTGTACTCGGTGCAGCCAATCTCCAGTTCGGGGTGATACTGGTTCACCATCGCCTTCAACGTCGGAATCCAGTTCAGCACGCGGCCATTGATGCCGATATCGCCATACCACGAAGGGTCCTGGAACGTGGGGTCCCACAGGATGCGCGTTTCGCGATTGCGCGCCTGCTGCCCAGCGAGCGAATCATCGCTGCTTCCCGGCAACGCGTTGTAGCAGTGCACGGTCAGCACATCGATGAGCTGCGTGCCCGTCTGCTGCTTGTATGCGTAGAGTTGCTGCAAGAGCCACGGATAGTAATAGGTCTGGTTGTGCGTGTTGTAGTCGGAATTCGCCGCGCCCGATCCGTTCGCCTGATCCAGCCCGCTGAAGTACATCGCCCACCAACTCCACTCCTCAAAGCCCAGGATCTTGGCGTTGGGATCGGCCGCTCGAATGGCGGTCGCGGTGGCGACGATCTTGTTGTACATCTCCTGGTACGTCGACGGGTTCGGGTGGACGTCGCGGTGCGTCGAATGCCAGAGCGAGGGCTCGTTATCGAGAATGTAATACCGGATGCCGGTCGCGCTCGTCGAGGGACCGAAAGTGCTCACGAAGTGCTGCACCCACGATTGCTGGATCGCGGGGCTATTGGCGACCCCCGTATCCAGTGGATTGTTGCCCGTGATGTTCTTGCCGGTCGCTGCGCTGACTCCATTCCCGGCGTCGGAATTCCACGGGTCGGTGGCAGTCTGCGCGCCGTACTTCTTCACCGAGAAGCCTTCCAGCGTGCTGCGATTCGGCCCAAGGTTAGCAAGGTAGTCGATCATCGGGATCGTGAACAGGGGTTGCGCGCCGGTGCTGGCGGAGCGCGTGGTGGCCACATATTGATCGGCCGAACCGCTCGGCGTACCGCTGCCATCCGAGTAGGTCTCAAAATACCAATCCGCGGCCGCGGAGTGCGCGTCGATCTGCCAGTTGTATCGCGTGGTCGAGTTCCCACCCCAACGGTTGAGTGGAGCGTTCAGCGCCTGCATGTCGTGCGCATCCCCGTAGGCAATGCCGTAGATATTCGGGTTGATGGGATGCTGATTGGCGTTGGCGTCCACGCTCACCGAGGTTGCGGCATTCTGTGCAAGGGCCACAGCCGCACTCAACAAGGCGATGACTGGCAGGACGGCTCGCGTGCTCTTCATGGGGCATGCTCCTGATGGGGATCAGCGGTTCGCGCTATGCGTATCGATATCGTAGGAGCGGCGCCGGGAAAGTTCTATGCGAACTTGGGTTATCGGGTCGGCAACCGAGCGTTTCCGCACGTTCGCGTTTACGCCATGCCAGCCAGCGCGCGCGTGACTTCGGCCGCCGGACGCCCCGCGCAACCGGTTGCATTCTGCCCGCACCAGAGGGGTGAAAACCCGTCGTCGCCCAGGCTTTCGGCTTTTGCGCGCAAGGGCGCGAGCGCCGCTGCGGCCAGGGGAAACGCCGGAGCGAGATCGTTCATCGGACCGAGTTCCCGAATCAGCCGGTTCACGATGCCGCGCGCCGGCCGGCCCGAGAACAGGCGCGTCAGCGTCGTGTACCGGGAAGCTTCGCTCTTCAGCGCGGCCCGATGCAATGCGCTGGTCGTCGCTTCCGGACAGATCAGGTAGGAGGTGCCGACCTGCACCGCCGCCGCGCCCAGCGATAACGCCGCCCGGGCGCCCGGCGCATCGGCGATCCCGCCAGCTGCGATCACCGGCAGCGTCACGGCCTTGACGATTTGCGGCAGCAACGCGAACGTCCCCACCTGCGTGCCGATGTCGTCCGAGAGAAACATCCCGCGATGGCCGCCCGCTTCGAGACCCTGCGCAATCACCGCATCCGCCCCGTGCGCTTCGAGCCACCGTGCTTCGTCGACGGTGGTTGTGGAAGCCAGTATGGTGCAGCCCGAAGCCCGTACTCGCGCCAGCAGTTCGGCCGAGGGCAATCCGAAATGAAAACTGACCACGCGCGGCTTGAACTCGTCCAACAGGTCCGCGGCTTCCGAGCCGAATGGAGTGCGGGTCGACCCAGCGCCGATCCTCTCTATGTCCACGTCGAACTCCGCGTAGTACTTGGCGAGCGCGTTCCGCCAGGCGCCTTCCCGCGCGGCATCCGGCTGTGGCGGCGTGTGGCAAAAGAAATTCACATTCACCGGCTTATCCGTGGCGGCGCGGACCGCCGCGAGCTCGGTTCGCATCTGCGCGGGGCTGAGCATGGCGCAGGGAAGTGAGCCCAATCCCCCGGCGTTGGATACGGCGATTGCCATTGCGCTTCCTTGAACCCCTGCCATGGGAGCCTGGATGATCGGAAGCTCGGTTCCGAGCAGTTCGTGAAATTCGTTCATGTTGTGGCCACCATGGTGTCCCAGGCCGCCATCGCGCAGCGCACCGCGAACGCCAGGGCTTTGCGCGAAGCACCGTCGCGCGCCTGAATTGCCAGCCCGTCCACCACCGTTGTATAAAAGGAAGCGACGGCAACGGGATCGAGGCCTGCCGGCAATTCGCCCTCATCCACGCCCCGCTGAAGCCTCTGCTGCATGAGCTTCTGCCGCCGTGCCCGAAGGCCCCGCAGATAATCCTGGATGCCTTTATTGGCGGGCATGCTGTTGATTGCACCCAGCACCAGCAGGCAGCCGCGCGGCTTGCCGGGACGGCAGAAGGATTCCACCGCCGCCTCGAGCAATGCTTCCATAGATGCGCGCGCCGTAGCCCCTTCGGCAAGGCCCTTCGTCATCGGAAGACCCAGCGTCCGGCTGTAAAGCTCGACTGCTTCGCGAAACAGCTCTTCCTTGGAGCCGAAGGCGGCATAAAAACTCGGCGCGGTGATGCCGCCCATCGCCTTTTGAAGATCGGTCAGAGTGGCGCCCTCGTAGCCGTGCGCCCAGAATATCTCCATCGCCCGCAGCAGGGCGTTTTCCCGGTCGAAGCTGCGCGGACGTCCTCGCGTTGCCATTTTGCTCTTTCTGTAGAGTCTACTATAAAATGCCTTGACACGCCCCGAGGGCCCGTGGCACGATTTTGTAGTGGCCACTATGGAATCATGGAGGACCTCGATGGAACAGAACCTCGAAAACACGATATCCCTCCTCGCCCGCACTCCCGCTACTCTCAATGCGCTGCTGCGCGATCTGCCGGATGCGTGGACTCTGCGCAACGAAGGCGAGAACACCTGGAGCGCGTTCGATGTGGTCGGCCATCTGATTCACGCCGACCGCACCGATTGGATGACGCGCGCGAAGACCGTAATGCAATTCGGCCCCGCTCAGCCGTTTCCGCCCTTCGATCGTTGGGGACATATCCGCGAGAGCCAGGGCAAGTCGCTCGGCGAGCTATTGGATGATTTCGCCCGCCTGCGTTCGGAAAACCTGCACGAGCTGCGCTCATTGAAGCTCGAACCGCAAGACCTCGAGCGGTGCGGGCAGCATCCCGCGCTCGGCTCGGTGACCTTGTCCGAGCTGCTGGCCACATGGGCAGCCCATGACTTAACTCATCTGCACCAGATTTCGCGGATCCTGGCGGGGCAATACCGGCAAGCGGTGGGTCCATGGAGCGTCTATCTGGGCGTGTTGCACTGCAACGGCCACGGCGCTGCTTAGGTCTCAGTCGGCTCGTTGGCGTCTTCCGGAACCGGCTGGAGGAGCTGTTCGAGCAGTTCCCGCGCTTCAGCCTCGCGGTCGCGGGGCACTTGCAGGCGGACCCACTTGCGGAGGAACCCATCGACATCCTGGACAAGCGTCGCGATCTGACCCAAGACGAAGAGCGGAATTCCGGCGTTTTCGAGCAAGCCCTTAGCCATCGCAAGCTGTATGCGATCGTTCGTCTCCAGCACGACGACCAGGTCGAGAGTCGGATCGAACGGGTCTGGCTCAGCCGGCTCGGTCCCCTGCAACAGCGGAACGTGACAGTCCGAGCACTCGCTGAAACCATCGCGGTATTCCACGCCGCATTGCGGGCAGTACATGATCGGCCTCCAGACCAAGTATAGCCGTCCAGGATTGTTGAAGCTGGTGACAGTAGGGCAGACCGTCGCTTTTTGCGGTCTGCCATCTTGGGCAAACCCGTCAGCGGACCATACTCCTTCCGTCCCAGAGTGGCGATCGCGAGAAACCCTACCGCGCATCTCAACCGGGATCGAGTCCTTCGCCGGCGCGAGTAAGGTGATAGGCGTCTCAGCGGAGACGCCGCAGCTAATTCGTCTTGGTTGGGGTAGCGGGAGGGACCGGCATCGTCACCGATCCGATCGCGTTGGAGCCGCGGTCGAAGACAATCAAGCGGACGGTCCTGACATCCTCCGGGAGGGTCACATCCTGAACGAAGCTGATGCCCTGCTGCAGCGCTCGGTCGCGGTCTTGATCGCTGTAATGGAGGTCGAGAGGGATCGTGGCCAAACGCTTGGGCTCCGTCCCTGGGGCGTAGCCGACGACCGCGAGCCGCAGTTGTCCGTCGTACACGTCCCCTGTGTGGACCAGAACGACGTCTTGGGCATCGATCTGTGCGGCGAGGCGCGTGCGCGCGCTATTCGCAATGGGCGATAGCGTGCCGCGCAGTCCGATTTCGCCGGCGTCGAACATCGTCGGGATTACCGAGTCGATGGCCTGTTCGGATTTGGCGCCCAGATTCTCCCGCCACGCATAGTAACTGGTCTTGGTCTGGATGCGCACTCCCTTGCGGGTGCACATAACCCGGAGCTTGTGGATCTTGTCGTCCCAGTTCTTCTCCCCAGGGTAGTAGCCGATCTGGTAGCTGGTGCGCGCGTCGCTGATGGCTTGCCGGACCGCGCCGCCGATGTCTTTGCCGGCATCGGGCCGCCCGCCCGTCATCTCCGCTAATTCGTTGAGCGTGGCGACGCTGCTGATGCCGCTGCGGCCAGCGCCGTCCGGATTGTCCGGGCTGCCGAGCATGATCTGGCGCGCAGGGTAGAGGGACACGCCAGAGCGGTCGAACGCGTCACTCATTCGCCGCAGTAGCGGCGTGTAGTCCACATAGTCTCCGATATCGGAGCGGTTGGGGCCTAACTCCATCGGTACGCCGTCTGTAATCCAGACGATATTCTTGTGACCCGGGACGCTCGACAACTCGATCGCGATCGCATCCAGCGCCTTAAAGGTCATCGGCACGCGAATGGCCACGTCGATGTCGGTTCGCCGGGCCTGCAGTACGGTACGTAGCGCGCCGTCTAACAACGGCTTGATCTGGCGGGTCCACGGGGCCGCTCCCGGCGGGCCAGCTTCGCCCGGCTGAGCGGGCAAGCCATGCACCGGATACAAATGGCCATCGAGCGTCAAGAGATAGAGATACAGGTAATCGGCCGATTCCAGCGATTCGAGGCTGTGGATCAGATTATTGGCGGCGAATCCCTGCGTACCGAAATCCTCGTTCAGCAGGTCAAACAGGATCAGGGTGGCGCGCGGAATATTGGTTGCACTGCGGTTGGAAAACTCGTTGGGTCCCAGGGCGGGCGCCCGCCCATCTTTGGTATCACGATGCCGAAAGAAAGCGATGGTCTGCGGTTTCCCCGCGTCGCTTACGCGGAACTCATCGCGAGTCATATCGCCGACTGGCTGCCCGTGGCTATCGACGGCGACTACGTTGAGATCCATCATCCGGGGCTCCGCTTCCGAGGCCCCGTAAAGGGGTGCCAGGACGAGCACCAGCCCGACGACAATCCGGAACACGGCCTCCTTCGCGGAACGAACGCTGAAAATTGATACTAAGGAATCGGCCGCGCGCTTCCCATCCCACGACGCTAGTATTTTTGTGCCCTAACCAGAGTACAAGCGACTGGCGGTAGAGGGAGCCGCCGCCGCTGCCACACGCTCTACCGCGAATTCTTCCCGGCGACCCAGCGCCAGTATCTGCTTTTGCAAGTTAGTCGTTCAGTCCGCGGAATGGCGTTTCGCAGCCAAGTGGGTTCACTGCCAGTGAGTCGGCGGCAGATGGGGATTGGCGCTCTCGTGGTCACGACCGACTCGCGGCACAACCTGCCGGTTTACCCGAACCTGGCGGGCGAGATGAAACCCACGGCAATCAACCAGCTTTGGGTTGCCGACATCAGCTACATTCGACTGCGTACAGAGTTCGAGTCCTCCCCGCAATTTTGCAAGGCACTTCAGCACGGCGGGATTCTGCATTCATGGTACGATTTCAGTGGATTATTTTAGCGTGGAGACTTTGCGTGCGATTCTGCATCGTGTTCTTGTTGGCACTCGCAGTACACGCGCAGCGCATCGTTGATCCCCCGGAACTCACGGGCAAGCCCACGAAACCACGGAAAGAACCTGACGCGGTGGCGATGGCATTCATCACCGCGGTCGGCAAAGCAGGAAATAACACTGCTGACCTCATGACGGTGGTCTCCGGGTTCATCAAGGAGCACCCTACGTTCGGTGACGCGTATGGCATGCGGGTCTTGAGTGGGTATTGCGAGCTCAAAGCCCCCGCTTCGGATGCGTTTATCGATGACGTGAACAAGGCAATGCAATACTTCTCGCCCGACGGATTGACTGGGAAGCAAGCGGAGCTCTATGGCATGCGCGCACGGCTCCAGTACGATCTCGGACGCTTCCCGGTGGCAGTGGATGATCTTGAGCGCGGCATTCGCTTGTCGCCCGAGGATGCTGACGACGTCGTCAAGGTCGGCACCGTTAAACCGGGGCCCCGAACACCAGACGAAGACCTCTGCAATTGGACGCAAACCGAGCTCGACGGTCTCGCGACGCGATTCCCTAAAGATTACCGCGTTGCACTCTACCGGGGACTCTACCTGGGTAAACTCACGTTTTACCGCACGGAGGGTGGCGATACCCTTGTGCCAAAGGCCGTTGCGGAATTCCAGAAAGCGTTGGCACTGAACCCGAAATCCGCGCTCCCGCACTATTTCTTGGGACGCCTATATTCGAGTAATGCATTCTGGGACCCGAAGGCAGCAGCGTCCGACAAGGTCAAGGAAGCGGGGTTGCGACAGGCCATCGCAGAGTACACGCTCGCCATTAACTTGGACCCGAAGTTCAAAGGTGCGCTGGCGAATCGCGCAGGACACTACCTAGAGCTGAAGGAGTACCAGTCGGCCATCCGTGACTTTGACCGGGCAATCGAACTCTCCCCGAAAGACGCTGGCTTGTACCATGACCGAGCGCTCGCGTACGACGAACTCGGGAACCCACTTGCGGCGATCGTCGACTTCAATGACGCAATCAGACTCGACACCTTCAGCGACCTTGGACTAGCCAACGCGTATGAGAACCGTGGGGACACGAACATGAAACTCCGCGACTTCAAAGCAGCAAGCGCGGATTACACACAACTCATCAAGCTACGCCTGGACATGGAGGCATTCCTCATCCCGCTGAGCCGCTGGCGAGCCTTCTACCCTGAGTATGTGGGCGTCACGGACGACGCGTTTCTCAAGAAGATCCACGATATGTTTTTCCCCAACTACGACGAGCAGGAATTCGCGAAGCACATCAAAGAGAACGAGCACTTCGCTGACTTCCTCCTCCCACAAGCCTACGAGAAGCGCACAGACGCGTACCTCAAGGACTTGCGGTTCCGTAAGGCAGTCGCGGACTATCACCGTGCCGTCGCTGGGACAGATGACGACGGACGCTTCATCGAACGCTGGCGGTCACTCGGCAAGGCAGGGAAAGAAGAACAATTCCTCGACATGAAAAGCGCGACCTTCGGCACGAACCCGTCACTCTGGATCAAGACCAATAAGACTAAAGGATACGAAGTACAATCCCTCGAATTCGACTGCACGAACCACAGGCTCAGAACGCTCTCATTCCTCATGTATGACGAGGACGGCAAGGTCACAAGCTCATCAGACGGGGAACGCTTCTTTCAACCCATCATCCCCGACACCGTAGGCGAGCAACTCCTCACGGGTGCATGCCGAACCGACTGATAGTTCATAGGCCGGGCGACGACTAGATGTCGTTTCCGCCAATTGCGGAGTGCCACCAAGCGTCATCGCCTTCGACTTGCACTTCAATTTCGTCGCCGATCCGAAGATTCCAAGTCTTACAGAAGTGAATAACACCCATGACTTCAAAATGGGCAGGACCGTGGTACACGTTGTCCATCTCGTGGCTTTCCGGGCGCGTGATAATGGCTTTATGAAAATGGCCGTCCGGGTCTCTTATCAGGCATCTCTGAAGTTTCACGCCTTCGGCCTTGCCGTATTCCTGCGGCAAGATTCTGGCGTCTGCACGGACCACGTAAGGCTCTGACAGCTGGAGATTAAGCGTACCGGACAAGAGCGGCGCCAATTGTATTCGAGCTTCAATCAGATCCTCCACGGGCATTAGGTTCCACGTTGCGACGCCATACCCGCACGAAACCTTTCCCATGAATGACCTCATCTCAAGCAACTATAACCTGATCGCCTGTCGTCGGAAACCGGCTTGTCTAGTCACTTGGCTGCGTAACGCGCTATACTCCGACGCGCCTGACCTCACAGGCAAGTCCACTCCCGGACGCATTACCGCGAATTCTCTCTGCTCAATCCCAGCGCCCGGATCCGCTTGTGCAAGTTAGTCCGCTCCATCCCCAGCGCCCGCGCAGCCCCGGAGACATTCCACTTGGCCTCTTCAAGCGCCCGCAGGATGTGTTCGCGCTCGGCCGATTCGCGCGCTTCTTGCACGCTTGACTTCGGCCCGCTCTCCCGCTGCACGCGGATCTCAACCGGGATCGAGTCCTTCGTCAAGCGGTCGCCGGGCGAGAGAATCGCCATGCGCTCGATCACGTTGCGTAGCTCGCGGGCATTTCCCGGCCAGCCATAACTCTCGAGCACGGGCAGCACGCCGTCATCGAGCGTGCGCGATTTGAAATTGTTGCGCGCACAGAAATCTTCCAGGAAATATTCGGCCAGCGGCCGTATGTCCTGTGGCCGCTCGCGCAGCGCCGGCACGCGGATCGGCACCACGCTCAAGCGGTAGTACAGGTCCTCGCGGAACTTCTCCTGCGTCACCATGGCCGCCAGATCGCGATTGGTGGCCGAGATTACGCGCACGCTCACCTTAATAATCTGCTCGCCGCCCACGCGGTGAAATTCGCCCTCTTGCAGCACGCGCAGCAGCTTCGCCTGGGAAGCTCCGTGCAGATCGCCGACTTCGTCCAGGAAAATCGTGCCGCCATCCGCCAGCTCGAACTTCCCGCGCCGCGAGGCCGTTGCGCCGGTGAACGAACCTTTCTCGTGTCCGAACAGTTCCGTCTCGAGCAATTCCGTGGGAATCGCTGCGCAGTTTACCTTCACAAACGCGCCGGAGGCGAACGGGCTGGAATTGTGAATGTGGGCCGCCAGCAACTCCTTCCCCGTGCCCGATTCGCCGATCAGCAGCACACGCGCATCGGAACGCGCTGCCAGCGAAGCCTGTTCCACAGCGCGCGCCCACGCCGGGCTGCTTCCGATCATGCTGGGCGTTCCACCCACCAGCTCGCGCAGCCGCTCATTCTCTTTGCGCAGGTTGGATTGTTCGAGCGCGTTCTTCAGCGCCAGCAGCACGCGGTCGCGGCTCAGCGGCTTTTCCAGAAAATCGAAGGCACCGGCGCGCGTCGCTTCCACTGCGTCGGCAATCGTGCCGTGTCCGGAGATCATGATCGCCGGCGACGCGACGCCATTCTGCCGCACCGACTTTAGCAGGTCGATGCCCTTGCCGTCCGGCAGTTTCATGTCGAACAGATACGCGTCGGAGCGCTGCGCATCGGGATGCGTCTGAAACTCGGCTACCGAGCGGCACAGGTTCACCGCGTAGCCTTCACGTTCCAGAATCAACCGCAGCGAGCGCCCGATATTCTCTTCGTCATCCACGATCAGGATGCGTCTGGCGGGCATCGGCCGTTAGGGGCAGCAACAGGCGAAATCCCGCGCCACCCAACTCTCCTTTCACCAGAACAATGTCGCCGCCCGATAGCAGGGCGCTCTTACGGGCAATGGAAAGCCCCAGGCCCATACCGCGCTTCTTAAAAGAAATGGTGGGCTGAAACAGTGATGCCTGGGCCTGTTCGCTCAGGCCCGGGCCGGAGTCGTGGACCTCGATCGCGACGTGGCCGTTCTGCGCCGAAGTCATCCCCAGTATTTTGCCGCCTTGTCCCGCCGCCTCAGCCGCGTTTTCCAGCAGGTTGGTGAGGATGCCTTTGATCAGGTCCTGATCGGCCACCACGCGCGGCGATTGGCCGGCCAGGCGGCAATCGTATGCCACCTCAGGATGTGCGGTCTTCAGGAATGCCATGCGCTCCTGCAGCAGCGAATTCACATCCACCGCCGCCGGGCTCACGGGCGGCTCAGCGGCGAATTGCGAGAATGCCCGCACTCGCCGTTCGAGCGTTTCGATCTCGTCCACCACAATCTGCGCGGCCTGTTCCAGGAAGGCCCGGTCCGAACCGCCCGCGCGGGCCAGCATCTCTTCGACTGTCAGGCGGATCGGCGTCAGCGAATTCTTCACCTCGTGCGCCGTTTTTTGCGCCAGCGCCTGCCAACTGGCGAGCTGCCGCAGATAAACCAGCCGTTCCGTCGATTCCTGGAGCCGCTCCGCCATATTGTTGAACGCTCCCACCGCGCGGCCGACTTCGTCATTGCGCCGCACCGCCACTCGCACGCCCAAATCGCCCGAGGCGAGCTTCGTCAATCCGTCCGTCAACTCCAGGATGGGCCGGCTGATCCGATGCGCGAAGTAAACCAGCAAGCCCAGCGAAGCCAGCCACACCGACGCGGCCAGCAGCACATACACCAGCTTGAAGCCGCGGCGGAGATCCAAGCTGTTCGCCTGCTCCACCGCCGCGCGCGACTCGCCGATCTGCCGCGCCAGCCGGTCCATCCCCACTTCGCCCAGCCCGATCTCATAAACCCAGATGTCGCCGTCCCGCCGTACGAGGTAATCCAGCCGGTTGCCTTCGTTCCCGGTGAGCGCGAAGCCCTCGGATTCGTTGCCGGCCGCGAAAGCCTGCACGGTTTCCGGCCACCGTGTCCTCGCGGCTGCGAGGTATTTCACCGGAGCCAGGCGGCCGGACTCGGCCTGCGCCTTCAGATCGTCGCGCATGTGCCGGTAGAATTCGTGCCCGGTCAGCTCCGCCGATTTCGAAAGCGAATCGAGTTGCGAAGTCGACGAGTATTCGAGGCTCCGTTCCAGCAGCGAATTGCTGATCCACACGGTGAGCGCCAGGGGCGCCAGCGTGGCAGCCAGAAAAATCAGAATGAGCCTGTTACGAAGCCGGTTCACTGTTTTCGGTCCGCTGCGCGATCCTGCGTGGTAATTCCGCAAGACGCAGCGGGCCCGCCTCCAGTGTGATGTGCGCCTGATCGGCGCTCGGTTTGCGCGCGAACCGTTCGATCAAACTGCGCAGGCTGATACCGGGATCGCCCATCAGGGCGGCGGATTCGCGCGGGTCCTCTTCCCGCAGCTCGAAGCGCAGCCAGAAAGGGCGGCCCGGCGGCAAACCCAGCGTGCTGATGGCGAGCTTGTCCAGGCACCACGTCTCGGCGCCGGCCAGCGAAAGCCGGGAAGCCGAGCGCCGGTCGACTGCCAGCACTACCTGGAATTTCTCCTCCCAAATGTCGTAGCTGATGGTGAGGCGCTCGAGAGCGCGCCGGAAAACCGTGCTGTGGTCATCGCCGAAGATGGTGAGCTGGGAAAGAAAGACCACGGTATTGGCGTCCTTCAAGCGAGCCAGCGATTTCCCGGACAAGAAATGCAACTGCGGCGCAGACACGCGCAGCGTGTCGCCATCGAAAATTACCGAGAGGTTTTCGTTCGCTCGTGCGCGGAACAGAGGAATCGTCAGGCCGGCCAGAAGCCAGCTCCTGCGGCTCATCTTTTCGCGCGCGAACTGCGCCATCAATAGTTCATGCCCACCATGAAAATCGGGTCAACGCGACCCTCCCTTACCGGAAAGGCCACGGCCACAAACAGCGGGCCCTGCCGCAAGCCCGTTCCAATCGAGTGCCGCAACACGGCAGACTGGCCGCTATCCCACGCGGCGCCCGCGTCGTAGAACATCTCGAAGACCCCGTATCGGTACTCGACGGAATTGTGGACCATTCGGTTTCCACCCAAAGGGTCAATTTCAAACTTGTTCCAACCACGCAGGGTAGTACTATTACCGAGCACGAAGCGCTCAAAAAGCGGCGCACGCCCGGTCAGCATACCCGCCGTCAGATCGTCGATCACTACGTGCTTGCCGTGCGACCATTCGTAACGCAAGTTCCAGTGATGGCGGCCGTAGACGAAATCACTGTCCAGCATACGGGTAGCCTCGCGCAGGTCGTAGGCTGCGTCCAGATTCTGCTGCTGCTCGGAGCCCTCCCAGGTCCTTTGATATCGCAGCCCGGTGAGGAACGCATTGGCCGCCTCGGTCTGGGTATCCGGGCCTTCATCCTGGAAGCGTTGGAAACCGAAGCCTATACTGAGGGTCAACGGCTTGGCCAATACCACCGTGGCCACGGGCTCAACATCCTGGCGCGTGCGATAAAATTCCGAAGTGTCATCGGGCAGGACCTCGCTCCGCGATGCGCCGTTCCACTGTTCATGATAGCTGGCGAACTGGAAGCGAAAGTGCAACCGGTCCGAGCCCAGTTGCGTGTTCTCATAACGGGCTACGACGCCGCTGTACCGCTCAGCCAATTCGTCGCCATCGCTCACTATTCCAACCGTGAAGCCATTGTGTGCCACCGTGGCAGTGCCTTCCACCGCCCCGTTCCACCCTTCCCTGCCGCTATACAGGAACTTGGGCACCGAGAGGTCGAAGTGCGACGGCCGCAGCGAGATGTCGAAAACTACTTGCACGTATTCAGGCGCCGCGCCCCGCAGAATACGGTGCGTCACGGTGCGGGCGTGGAATTCCTTGCGCAATTTGCCGGCTAGATCGTCCAACGCCGAGGGGCTCAACTTATTTCCGATCAGATCGGTGATCTGGTGGCGCAACCCGGAACTGATCCTGTGGTCTTCGCCACCCGACGCCAGATTGGTGGTCCAGCCATCACCCGAGACAATGACGCTTTCCACCGTGTAGCGGCTGTTGACGTTGGTTTCGGAGTCCTCTGTTCCGGCGATGAGGAGGCTGCCAAAAAACAAGCAGCCGAGCCAGGCAAATTTCATGCGCACCTCGCGTGCAACCCGCATGCCAGCTGTATTTCATTGATTATAGAAAGGATAACCCACAAGTGAACGTGACGTACGTTCACAGGTGTGCCGGGTAGTACAGTGGGGTGCGGTGTCACACCGCGGTGAACAGAGAGATTACAGAACCTTTGCCAGTTCGGTTGCAAAGGCGCTGCGCGGGGTTCGCTCCCGATCCTTACCGCCACGCTTGCGGCGAGGAGGCCGCTGCATTTGAGCCGTCGTCTGCTCCCCATTTGGCGCAGCAGGAGCGGCAGCCGCTTGCGGACTGCGGCCATCTTTTCCTTTGGGCGGTTGAGCGGGGTTGGCTCTGAGAAGCCGGTCTTCCAGAGGGGCGCGATCGAAGCGGCGGATGATGGCTTGCATTTCATCGGCGGTGGGCGCTTCTACAAACGCGAAACCCTTGGATTCTTGCGTTTCGTGATTGCGAATCACTTTGACGGCATCAGCCACGAGGTCTTCGGCGGCTAGCCATTGCTTGATATCGTCAGCGGTGACCCACGTGGGCAGATTGCCAAGAAATACAGTGAAACTCATTCAGTTGATTGCTTACTCCGTTGGTTGGTTTGGTGATGCAGCTTCAAGGAGGAGGTCCGTAGCCTCATAGATGGTAGCACTCCCTCAAAGCGGATTGCAAACCTTGCAATGCAGTTTGCGTGCAGTAGTACCAGCCCATCATCGAGCTTTCGGAACCCGTCGGTAGACCACACTTTGGCCGGACTGGGCCACCTCGCGATACTCGCCACTCCACGCCCGCAAGTCGTCATATTTCGTGATCGCTAGAGCAGGATTATATAGACCAAGCCCATCCACAAGAAAGGTGGGATGCGTGCCAGCCAGCTCGGCCCGGTGTTTCTGCGCGGCGCCCTCATCGAGCGGTGTGGATTCGGTCAAATGCCGGTCGGCCGGAACGCCCGTCAGCGGCTGCGAATCCAGAAAACGGCTGGCCGCCGGAAGCCCCGTGTACACGTACATCTCGGGACGGAAGCCCCACACGAACAGCGTATCGCCAGGCCGCGCTTCGCGCCGGATGAGCGCTGCCACCGCGCGGCTGTCACGATCCATCGCCGTGTCGTTCCAATTCGTCTGCCCTGCTGCCAACATCACATAACGCGGTCCGAACCGGCCCAGTGGGAGGAGCAGCAGCAAGACAGCGACCTTCCACCACCGGCCCATCGTGGTGAATCCGCGCGCAGCCACTATCACCATAGGCGCCAGGAGCAGGAAGTAATAGCGCGGGAAGAAGCGCCATCCTGCGGCCACGCCGGCAAGGCAAAGCAGGCACCAGGCAGCCCACTGGAGAGATTTGTGGGGAAGCCCTTCCGCGCTGACGTCGCGCTTCCGCGCCGCGTCATAAAAGAAGCCGACCGCTGCGACCACTAACGCCGCATGGAACCCCGCCCAATCCGCCGTCCGCACTAAGCCGCTTCGCAGCGGATTCTCCATAAGCGGCACGCTCGCATACAGCCGGCCCCAGTGCCAAACCTCATCCCAATAACCCGGCCACGCCCCCGCCAGCCACAACCACACCCCCGCCATCCCGCTCACTACGGCGAAGCCCGCTACGAGCCACGCAAGTCCCGCCGGATTCCACAGCGCACAAGCTGCCGCAACGAACGCGGCGCGGGGATTGATCCAGAAAGCGATGCCCACCAGCACGCCGCTCCAGAAGGGCCTTCGTTTCCACGCCAGCCACACTGCCCCCAAATGCGGCGCCAGCATGAGCCAATCGGACGCCAACGGAATCACCGCAGAAGGCACATCGAAGGTTAAAAAGAAGGCCAGCAGGCCCGCGGCCCAATATCCCTCGCGCTCCGACCACACCTCGCGCGCAAAGCGATACGCGATCCAACAGGCCAGCAACGCGAATAGCGCACCAGCCAATCGCAGCCGCCATCCATCGCCCGCTCCCCACACGAGCGGCCAGAGCGCGACCAGCGGCGGCTTATCAAACCAGATATCGCGGTAGAGCACCTTTCCGCGCAGCATCTCGCCGGCAGCCGCCAGCGGCAGGCTTTCCTCGGCCCACAGGATGCCCAGGTGACACAGACGCGTTACCACAAGCAGCGCGGCCAGCGCCGGAAAAAACAATCGAGGCTTGAAATGCACGGTGCACACCAATTATAGTGGAGGGCGAAGGAAAGGCGAAGTGGAGGACGTCCAGGAACAACTCGCCGCGCTCCGGCGCCAGATCTCGCGCATCGACCGCAAGTACGCGACGCCGGGAATCGAGGGCCTGCGAACGCCGCCGCCAAATCCCGGCCGTTTCGTCGAAGACCTGCTCTCCGGCGAGGTCGTGCGCACGCCGCTCGGCGAACATTTCGAAACCGAGAAGTTATGGGAGCGCCACCGGCGGCACGGCAGCATCGGCATCGGCGACCTGGCTGAGTTGCCGGAGGATCTGCTGGCTTCACTTTCCGAAGGATCGATCCCCAGTGCACATCCTGCCAAATGGGCCTTCCTCGACACCGAAACCACGGGCTTGGCCGGCGGCACGGGGACATATGCCTTCTTGATCGGAGTGGGATCGATCGACTCCGCGGGGTTCCGGCTGCGCCAGTTCTTCATGCGGGATTACGGCGAGGAGCCCTCGCTGCTGGCACGGCTCGCCGAATACCTGGCGCAGTTCGATGTCTTGATCACGTACAACGGCAAGGCCTACGATCAACCACTACTCGAGACACGTTTTCGCATGGCGCGGGCCCGCCATCCCTTCGCCCGACTGGAGCATCTCGATTTGTTATTCGGCGCGCGCCGCCTCTGGAAACTGCGCCTGGAAAGTTGCCGCCTGGTCGACCTGGAGAATCAGATCCTCGGAGTCGAGCGGGAAGGCGATCTGCCGGGAGCCATGATCCCGTACTACTACTTCGACTACCTGCGTACGCAGCAGGCGATGCGCCTGGTGCCCATCTTCCATCACAACGCGCTCGACATCCTTTCGCTCGCCTGTCTCACGGCTATCGTCCCGTTGGCTTTCCGTTCGCCGGAGGAGACCGCATTCCTGCACGGGGCTGATCTGATCGGCCTGGCGCGCTGGCTGCTCCAGGCAGGCCAGCCTGCACAGGCTCTGCGGCTGCTCCGCCGCGCCGTGGATCTGGGGCTTCCGGATGACTTGCTGTTCCGCACGCTATGGGATGTGGGCGCTCTCGAAAAGCGCCTCGACCGGCCCGATGCCGCGCTCTCGGTCTTCCGCGATCTCACGGCCTCGCGCAACCCGTATCGAGGGCGGGCCTTCGAAGAGCTGGCAAAGCACTACGAACACCGTGAGCGGGATTTCGCAACAGCGCTCGAGATGACGCACAGCGCCCTCGCTATGGCCGACACCCCGCAACTGCGGCGGCGCGAGCGCCGTTTGACCGGCCGTCTTGCCAAATCCTGCCTATAGTTCTGTTCCGGTTCCGCCGATCCTCTTCACTAGCGGGAAACGGGCTTACCCTCCCCGCGTAGAGGTAGACGATGGATTTTGACAGCGCAATTAAGGCACACGCCAATTGGATGCTTCGATTGTTCGGTTATTGTAAGGGCACATCGCAGGAAAAACTCGATGCCGGAACGATTCAGAAGGATAATGTCTGCGATCTGGGGAAGTGGCTGCACGGGGATGGCCGAAAATTCGCAGCGGACCCGGAATTCAAGACCCTGGTCGAGACTCATGCCGCGTTTCACAAATCGGCGGCGTCCGTGGTGGTCCTGGTGGATCGCGGCCAACGGCCAGAGGCAGAGAAGCTCTTGTCTTCCGCTGATTCCGAGTATATGCGGCGGTCAACCCAGGTTGTCGGGCTTCTGAAAAAGTTCCAGCGACGGTATGCGGCCGTGAAGTAAGCAAGCGGAGGCCGATTAGCAGCCAAAACGGCCCGAACGAGAACGCCAGGTTAGCGGCGGTTCTTCCGGATACAGGCACAACGGCCGCGCGCGATCCACCTTTCCGGTGGTGGCGTACGAGGCGATCATCTTCAGCGACCGCTAGGCGGCGATCTTCCCGAATTCAGCGCGGGCCAAGCGAAGGAAAGCTTTCGCCGTCGGCGAGGGTGGTTCGTGCCGCCAGCACGCGGTCACCAGGGTGCGGAGCTGATGCAAGGGACGATACGCGACGCCCGCCCAGCGGAACCGTTCCACGCAGCCCGGCGCTAACGAGACTCCCATTCCCGCTTCCACCAGGCAAACCACGCTCTGCCATTGCGTGGCCTCTTGCACCACGTCGGGCACAAAACCGGCCTGCGAACAGAACGAGATCAACTTGTCATAAAACGCCGGGCCGAGCCGGCGCGGAAAAAACAAAAATGGCTCATGGCGCAGCGCGGCTAGCGCGACGGTCTTGCGCGCCGCCAATGGGTGCGATGCGGGAAGAACCGCCACCACCGGTTCTTCGAACAGAATTTGCGATTCGAGCGGCGGCTCCGGCCTGGTTTCGCGCAGAAAGCCGACGTCGATCTCGCCCGCGCGCAGCGCGTTCTCGATAGCGCTGGTGGAAAGTTCCCGCAACGTGAACTGCACCGCCGGAAACTCCTGACGGTACTTGCGAATCACCGCCGGCAGCGCCGACAACATCACCGAGGGCGGCGCGCCGACTACGAGTTGCCCCTGCTCGCCGCGGGCGGCACGCCGCGTCATTTCGGCCGCGCGCTCCGCCTGCTCCAGAATCCGCCGCGCCTGCTCGAGTAGAGTGTTGCCCGCTTCCGTCAACACCGTCTTGCGCCCGCGCACGAATAACGGGCAGCCCAGCTCGCTTTCGAGTTTGTGAATCTGCTGCGTGAGCGGCGGCTGCGCAATTCCAACGCGCTCCGCCGCGCGCCCGAAATGCAACTCCTCGGCCACCGCGAGGAAGTAGCGCAGCCGCCTGAGATCCATATGGAAATCATATCAAGATCCACAATTTCCGATATTGGACATATGGACCGCACCACCGTACGCTGGCCCCATGAGGGAAAAATATCTGCTCGAAAACTATGACCGCTACTCGCTCATGGTCGATTCCGGAGAAGGCTGCTATGTGACCGCGGCCGATGGCAAGCGTTATCTGGACATGATTACCGGGCTCGGCGTCAACGCATTCGGCTACGCGCATCCGCGCATCACGGCGGCAATCGTGAAGCAGGCCGCGCGGTGCGTCCACACTTCGAACCTGGTGTTCCACCGGCACCAGGGAATGCTGGCGGAACGGCTGTGCCACCTCAGCGGGCTCGACCGGGCCTTCTTCAGCAACAGTGGTACCGAGGCCATGGAAGCTGCGCTCAAAGCCGTGCGGGCGCGCGCTTATCCCCGCCCGGCTCGCTTGGTGGCCCTCCGCGGCTCGTTTCATGGCCGAACCCTGGGCGCGCTCGCCGTCACGGGACAGCCGGCGTTACAGCATCGCTTCGAACCGTTCGGCGTGGAAGTCGATTTCATCGAACCGAACGATCACGGCGCCCTGCGCGCTGCAGTCAACGAGCAGACAGCTGCCGTGGTGCTCGAACCGGTGCTGGGCGAAGGAGGAATCTATCCGCTCGAAACCGGCTTGCTCCAACAAGCGCGCGAGTTGACCGAACGAGCCGGCGCCTGGCTGGTGGCTGACGAAACCCAATGCGGACTAGGCCGCACCGGCAAGTACTTCGCGTATCAATGGGCCATGATTCGTCCCGATATTGTGGTTACCGCCAAGCCTCTGGCGGCGGGCTTGCCGCTTGGGGCTACTCTGTTCACCGAGCCGGCAGCGCAATTCTTGCCGCCGCATTCGCACGGAACCACGTTCGGCGGTGGTCCGCTCGCCTGCCGGGTGGCGCTCGAATTTCTGTCGCTGCTCGATGAAGCTCTGCCGCGCATCTGCGAACTGTCGAACCAGATGCGCCAGCGTCTCGATGGCCTCCGCGAACGCCACGGTGTAATTCGCGAGATCCGCTCCAAAGGGCTGATGTACGGCATCCAGCTTGCCCGCCCGGGGCGGCCTTACGTGGACGCCGCGCTCGAGCGGGGGCTCCTGGTGAACTGCACGCAGGAAACCGTCCTGCGGCTCCTGCCGCCATACATCATTCAACTGGAGCAAATGGATGAAGCCGTGAAAATCCTGGACGACGTGCTTAGCGAGGCACCTTAGGATCGGCCACTTCCGTTCCCAGGCCGGCGTACTCGTCCTTGACCTTGACCACTTTGTCGCCATGGAACGTCACGAACGAGATTTTCCCCGGAGGCTGGCCAAACACCCAATCCTCTTCTTCGTTGCCTTCCTTGTCCGTCTCGCGCGATTTGTGCGTCGGCCGCCCCACGGCCAGCAGCACCTGCTCGTGCGTCATCCCCACCGTCACGCGTTTTTCCGAAATGGCCTGCTTGACTTCGGGCGGCAGCGTATCGACATACAATTCGGTGGCGCTGTGGCGGTCGAAGTCGAAAATCGGGGCTAGTATTTTCTTGACCTCGGCCGATTTGATCGGGTCCAGCGGCTTATGAAACTCCAGCGCGATGTAGGTGCCGGCCGAGCCGGTGCGATCGCCGTGCGGAACCGGATTCGTGGTCCCGACTCCCACCTGTATCCCGTCATACCACTTCCTGCCGCTCTTGATTCCCCCGTTGATTTCGAAGACGATCGCATCGTCTTGAATGGCGATCCGTGTGATCTGGATCTGGTCGCCGTTGCGTGCGGCGGCGCCGAATTGCTTGGCAGCCTCCTCCCACGCCTTCTTGTCCCAGGTCCCATTCACGTCGAAATCGAGCGGCTTCTTAGAGCGCGGCAGCAGTACCTTCACATTGGCGAACTCCGACATCAGGCCGCGGGTCAGCTCAATCCGGTCTTCCACCGTCAGATTGTTGCTGGCCAGGGAAATCGAAGGCAGCAAACCGAGAATGGCGAGAGTGGCACGAACTCGCATCAGGCGTTCTCTGTGGGCGGGTCGACGAGCGCGGAGTGCTGCCGGCGGAGTGGAGCCTTCCAGACATAGACGAAAAGGACGACCAATACGGCGGAAGTCAGAATGCTCGCTTCCGGGCCGTAATCGCCGCCGCTCCAAAGCTTGCCGGCGGTCCACGCCATGTCGTGGCCCGTCACCCTCATTGTAAACCCACTTAAATTGGCCCCAAACAGCGGGAGCGCAAAATTCCACCCGAAGTGCAGGCCGATTGGTAACCACAGATCCCGGCTGCGCAGAAACGCATAGCCAAAAAGCACCCCGAACCCGGCAGTGTTCACCAGTCCGGGCCACGTTGCGTTCAGGTTTCCTCCGTGTAATGCGGCAAATAGGATGCTCACCGGCAGGATGGTGGCCCAAGGCCCTAGAGCGGCGAGCAGGATTTGGAAGCCATACCCGCGGAAGAGCATCTCCTCGGCCACGGCGCCGGCAATGAGCAGCAGTGTAATGAAAGGAAGAGTGCCAGGGGAAGCTGGTTCGGCGCTGCTCGTCAAATGAGCTGCGCCCACCAGGAGCGGCGGGGCCAGCACCAGACAGGCCGCTCCCATCCCGCCGAGCAGGCCGAAACCCAGGTTCTCGACGGCCCCGCGATTGAGCGGCAGGCCAACGGCGAGCAAGGTACGGTTTTCGAAGATGCGCAACGCGAGCCAGTTGGCGAACCCTGCCGCCAGCAGGCGACCGACCGTACCAGCCATTAGCAGGCCGCCCACCCAGTACAGAAGCGGCTCAAATAAGTAGCCGGCGATGGCATAATACATCACCGCGTAGGCCAGGACCGCCAGCGCAATCCGCGCCGGATCTTTGCGCGTTGTCATGAATCTACAGGCTACCGCGGGCGGCGGGATGCCGCGGGCCGCACGCCGAGCGCACGTCCACCCTTCACCTGATATCTTCAGTAGCATGGCCGCCCGCCGCATCCTCCAACTCGGCGACCCGATGCTGCGTACCGTTTCCGCTCCGGTTTCCGCCTCGCCCGAGACGGATGCGATTTTCCAGGACCTGCGCGACACGCTCGCCGAATTCCGGCGCGCTCACGGGTTCGGGCGCGGCATCAGCGCCGTGCAGATTGGCGAGCCGAGGCGCTTAATCTATATCGAGTTCGATGGCCGCGCCTACCGCCTGCGCAATCCCCAGTACCTGTGGCAGAGCCCGGAAAAATTTCGCCTTTGGGACGACTGCTTTTCCTTTCCCCATCTAATGGTATGCGTGGAACGCTCGGAGAAGGTGCTCATCCAGTACAGCGACCAGAGCGGCGAGGCGCACACCTTCGAAGCAGCCGGCCCTATTTCGGAATTGGTTCAGCACGAAATGGATCATCTCGATGGGATCCTGGCCATCGACCGCGCTCTGGACCGCAACAGCTTTTCGACGCGCGAAGAATGGCAGCGGCGCTACGCGGGCGGCGCCGCGGGGACCGGCGTATAGCCATGCCCGGCCGCCTCTATGTGGTCGCCACCCCCATTGGCAATCTGGAGGACATCACCTACCGTGCCGTCCGGGTATTGGGTGAAGCGGACGCGATCGCCTGCGAAGACACCCGCCAAACCCGCAAGCTTCTGGACCACTATGGCATCCGAAAACCTACCGTCAGCTACCACGAGCACAATGAGGCCGAGCGCAGCGCGGAACTGGCCGGGCGGCTGCTGGGCGGCGAAGTGATCGCGCTCGTCTCCGACGCCGGCATGCCGCTGGTTTCCGACCCCGGATATCGCCTGGTCAAAGCGGCAGTGGATGCGGGAATCGTGGTCGAGCCGATTCCCGGGCCCTCGGCCGCGCTCGCCGCGCTCGCGGCCTCCGGCTTGCCCACGGACGCGTTTCATTTTGGCGGTTTTTTGCCGGCTAAGCCAGGCCAGCGCCGGAAAGCCTTGGAGGCTCTGGCGAACGAGCCGGCCACGCTCATCTTTTTTGAGGCGCCGCACCGGATTCTGGAAGCGCTCGAAGCCATCGAAGAGGTACTCGGGCCTCGGCCTGTGGTGATCGCCCGCGAACTCACCAAGATCCACGAAGAGTTTCTGCGCGGCACGCCCAGCGAACTGCGCACGCAATTGACCGCGCGTATCGCAATTAAGGGCGAATGCACGGTGCTCATCGGGAAAGCCACGGAGGCGCCGGCCGACGCGACCCCCATCGAGGAAGCCGTAGAAGTCCTGCTGCGCAACGGCACGCCGCGCATGGACGCGATCAAACAGGTGGCCCGCCAGCGTGGGCTTTCCAAGCGCCAGGTCTATGACAAGTTGGTGAAAGCGCGGTGAGGCGAAACCAGCGTTACCGAACCGCGACCGGTTACCGCGCCGCGACCGCAGGGAGCGGAGCTTTCGCGCTCCGGTAATTACCCAAAGTGAACATAACCCCGGTTATCGTGACTCTTCTCGACGCGCTGTTGTATAGTCCAAAGCGCGAGTATGACTGCGCCCGCCGGCATCGTACCACCGACCGTCAAACACACCTCGCGGCCAGCTTTGCCCGATAAGGTGGATGACCTGGGCATTCCGCGCTCCATGGTCTCCGACCTCATCCTGCGCTACGTGTGGCTGCACGGTTCCGCCAATCTGGCAGCGTTGAACAAGTCGTTGAAGCTCTCCTTCCCGGTGCTCGAAGCCATGTTCCACCAGTTCCGCCAGCAGCAGCTCCTGGAAGTGAAGGGGATGATCGGCAACGACTACTCTTTCATGCTCACCACGCAGGGCCGGGCGCTGGCGTCCAACCGCAATGAAATCTGCCAGTACGTTGGACCGGCTCCGGTTTCGATCCAGGACTATCACAAGGTGGTGCAGGCCCAGTCCGCTCAAATTCGCCTCAGCCGCGAGAGCCTGCGCGCCGCATTTAGTGATCTGGTGCTCCCCGACAGCCTTCTCGATCAGCTCGGCCCGTCCCTCATTGGACATCAATCTCTATTCCTGTACGGCGGAACGGGTAACGGCAAGACCAGCATCGCGGAACGAATCCTGCGGATCTACCAGGATACGGTTGTGATTCCGTACGCGGTCGAAGTGGATGGGCACATCGTCGCGCTGTTCGATCCGGTAGTGCACAAGACGGTCCCCTCGAACGATGATCATCTGGACCCGCGCTGGGTCGTCTGCGAACGGCCTTGCATCACCGTGGGTGGCGAGCTCTCCGCCAGCATGCTGGAGTTGCGCTTGGACGACTCGACCAAGGTCTTCATCGCGCCGTGTCAAATGAAGGCCAATAATGGCGTCCTCATCATCGACGATTTCGGCCGCCAGGTGCTCTCTCCACGCGAACTGCTGAACCGTTGGATCGTGCCTCTCGACCGCCGGGTGGACTACCTGACCCTGGCCTCCGGAATGAAGTTCCAGGTTCCTTTCGAGATGATGGTGGTTTTTTCCACAAACCTCGACCCGCACGACCTCGCCGACGAAGCCTTCCTGCGGCGCATTCAGACCAAGGTAATGGTGGAGAGCGTGACGGCCGAGGTGTTCGATCAAATCTTCCACCGCGCCATGCACAACGCCGAGGCCCCCTACGAGGCCGGCGCCGCCCAGTATCTGCGCGAGCGCTGCCAGGCTGCCGGCACCAAGTTCTTGCGTGCCTGTTACCCCATGGACGTGTATCGCCTGGTCAAGGCCATCAGCGAATACGAAGGCCGTCCCGTGCGCATGAGCAAAGCCAACATCGATCGCGCCGTGGCCCTTTACTTCGCGCGCGAGAAGCGCGCTGAATAAACCTACCCTTAAGACCCCAGGACTTCCGTAACGGTACCTCGCAAGGGGCTCGAAGATAGTCCTAAAACTTGCCCGTAAACTGCTGACTTCCGGAGTACAATTGTTCTCTGATTTTGATCGGCCGGGTTGAACGCCACAGGAGGACTCCCTTGCGACGTGCCGCATTCTGGATTGCGACGATGACGGCGATGGTGCCACAGCTTCTGGCACAAAACTGCAGCGGCAACCCCTCGGCCCCACTCCCCGATGCGGTTTTCACGGTAACGGTCAACCCGTCCCCGTTATTTTGGGGGCAGAACGCTTCAGTGTCTGTGAATGTGTCGGGTATCTGTGGAGCCGGCACGGGCGCCATCGAACTGGAAGTTGATGGCGAGATGTGGGGTAACGTGTATGATTTGGACGTCAACGGCAATGCCACGATCCCCATACCCGATTCGACCAATGGCATTCCTGGCCCAACGGTTCTCTTCGGTTCGCCTGGAATCCATACCGTCGGTGTAGCGTACTCCGGAGACTTCCAGAGCTGCGGGATCCGATTCGGGAATGGCGGCCTGTCGCCACGCCAATGCATTCAGAACAACTACAATACGGCGACGTCACCAACGGTGAATGTCACCGTCAACCAGGCAAACACCACCACCAGTCTGACCGCCGCCACTAACGGGAGCTCGCTCACCGCCACCGTTACCGTGGTGGCGCCTGGATCAGGCACTCCCGTTGCCCCTACCGGTACCGTGAGTTTCTTCAACAATGGAACCTCCATCGGATCCGGGACTCTGTCGAACGGCCAAGTCTCGGTGAGTGTTTCTGGTCTCTTGGGATTCGTTACCGCAGATTACTCGGGTGACATCAACTTCGTTGCCAGCACCTCCCGCGCCATACGCGTGGGGCCCGCTCCTACCAGCGTAGTAACCATTTCGAGCGGCCTAAACCCGTCCACCATCGGGCAATCCGTCACGTTCACTGCGTCTCTCGCGGTCATGAATGGGATTTCGCCGCCCACCGGCACGATTCAATTCGCCGATGGCACAACGCCTCTGGGTTCACCCATTCCGCTCACATTGGGGCAGGCGACGTACACCACTTCCACCCTGACCGTTGGGTCGCATACCATCAACGCCACCTATAGCGGCGACAGCGAATTTCCGTCTGCGGGCGAAAATTTCGGGCAAGTGGTGAACCGAATTCCTACCACGCTCACTCTGTCCAGTTCCCCCTCAGCGCCTTTATCCAACCAGACCCTCACCGTCACCGCCCAGCTCGGACCGCAACCGCCCACGGGGCTGCCCGGACCTACCGGGCAAGTAA
>Ga0335081_10000909_pt1 | contig 47390 bp, 38 predicted proteins | sample Lox_Sample_35_FD_206713 | JGI IMG/M metagenome (GOLD analysis project Ga0335081, IMG submission 206713) | Soil microbial communities from Loxahatchee National Wildlife Refuge, Florida, United States - Lox_Sample_3.5 | ecosystem: Environmental > Terrestrial > Soil > Wetlands | place: USA... | reverse complement strand
GGGAAATGCCCCCTTCCCCTGCAACCCCATCCCCAAAATCAACCCAACCCCATCGGCGAGGGCACAACTTTGAAACCGGACATTTCATTTGCTACAAAAACCGGACATTTTAACTTGCTACCGACAGTAGAGAATTTGAGGAGTAGAGAATTTGAGGCGAAACGCCGCAGGCGTTGGGGTACTATCGTCGCGCTTGGGAAGGCCGGGTCATTGTACGTCAACCCGATTCCTGGCTTCAGCCTCTCAAAGGAGCTCAATGGTGCTACAAAACCTCAAAGTCGCGGTTCGCGTGCTCCTGAAAAGCCCCCTGTTCACGCTTGCGGCCGTGGTGACGATCGCGCTCGGAATCGGCGCGAGCACGGCCATCTTCAGCGTGACGAACGCCGTACTCCTGAAGCCGCTGCCCTATAAAGATGCGGATCGGCTGGTGTTCGCGGGAATGGAGTTGCGGACCCGGCACGTGCGCGACCTGCCGTTTTCCAACGCCGACTATCTCGACCTGCGCGAGGGAACAAAGAACGCATTCGAGGATTTTGCTGGTGTCTTCACGTTCCGGCAGGTCATTCTGCACGACGACGGCACGCCGGAGGAAGTGAAGCTGGCGGTTGCGACTACGAATTTCTTTCGCATGCTCGGCGCGAACATTCTAGTTGGGCGCGACTTTCAAGACGAGGACGGAACGCCGCAGCCAGCCGCTCAGCCGGGCGCTCCGCAGCCGGAGCAAAGGCCCGTCATCGCAGTTCTGAGTTATGAGTATTTCCAGCGACGCTATGGAGCAAATGATGCAATTCTCGGGCATCCCATGCGCGCGACCGGCGGTCCGAGTCCGATCGTGGTCGGAGTGCTGCCGCCGAATTTTCAGCTGTATTTTCCGGCGGAAGCGAACCAGGAAGCTATGCCGGACGTGTGGATCGCCAATCGGCTAGATTACGACGCGGCAAACCGGAATGACTTTTCGATACTCCCAATCGGCAGGCTGAAGCCGGGAGTCACGATCGAGCAAGCGCAGCAAGCGGCAGAAAGGGTGGCGGCCGAAGCTCGAAAGAACTTCGTTATCGATGGAACTGCTGGGTACAACATCGATCTCGAGCCGCTCAAGCAGCACATGGTTTCGAAGGCGCAGCCGGCCATTCTCGCGTTGATGGGCGCGGCGATTTTCCTGCTGCTCATTGCCTGCGCGAATGTAGCGAATCTCTTGCTGGTGCGGGCTTCCTTGCGCGAGCGAGAACTTGCCGTACGCGCAGCACTCGGTGGCAATCGATGGAGATTGCTGGTTCCACTGCTGACCGAAGCCGCGGTGCTGGCCGTAATCGGGGCCCTGGGTGGATTGGCACTCGCGTGGGCGGGGGTGCGTCTTCTGCCGGTTCTGGCGCCGGAAGATTTGCCGCGCCTAGACACAATCCGAATCAGCGGCGAGGTGCTTGGATTCACAGCGCTGGCGTGTCTTGCCGCGATCGCAATTTTTGGAATGCTGCCGGCATGGAGAGCTTCGCGGCCGGGAGTTGCGAATCTGCTGCGCGGCAGCAGCCGTAACGCGGGGTTGATCGGAGGCAGCGCATTGCGGAGCGCAGTTGTCATGGCGGAAGTCGCCCTGTCGTTCGTGCTGCTGGTGGGATCGGGATTGATGTTCCGCAGCTTTTTCGAGCTGCAGCGGATCGATCCCGGATGGGACCCGCATCGGCTGTTGACGTTTCAAGTGGCAGGAACTCCGCGGAACGCGGACACGCCCGAGAAGCGCGGTGTGTTTGTGCGAGCGGTAGAGGATCGGTTGCGGAGGATTCCGGGAGTGGAGAGCGTGACAGCTGCGAGTCCGTTTCCGCTGGCAGCCGGATTTTTCCCGATCCGGTGGGGCACAGAAGAAGCGCTGGCGGATGCGAGCAAGTTCCAAGCCGCCGACAATCAAGCTGTGCTTCCGGGGTATTTCGAGACGATGCACGTGCCGCTGCTCGAAGGACGGACGTTTGTCGAGGACGACAACTTGCCGAAGCGCGATTTCGTGATGGTGGACAATATTTTGGCGAGAAAGGCGTTCCACGGACAATCGGCAGTGGGCCGGAGGATTCTGATTCGCGCCCGCTCGCCGCAACCGGAGTGGGTTCAGATCATTGGCGTGGTCGCGCACCAACATGAGAATTCGCTGACCGAACTCGGACGGGAGCAGTTGTACTTCACCGACGCTTTCATCGGTTCCGGGCGAACGAATTTCTGGGCCATTCGGACGGGCAACGATCCGGCAAACTACGCCAACGTGGTCAGTGCTGCGGTCAAGGAAGTAGACCCGCAGGTGGTGGTGAATGAAATTCAAACCGGCGATGCGCTGATCGATAAGGCGCAGTCCGGAACGAGATTCTCCTTACTTCTAATTGCGGTCTTCGCTACGGTTGCGGGAGTGCTGGCCGGAGTAGGCCTGTATGGCGTGCTGGCGACCACGGTTCGTCACCGCACGGCGGAGATCGGCGTCCGGATGGCTTTGGGGGCGGAGCCGGGCAGAGTGTTTCAACTGGTGGTAACGCAGGGATTCCGACTGAGTGCGATCGGAGTGGTCTGCGGCCTGGTCGCAGCCTTGGGACTGACGCGGTTGATGAAAGCGATGCTGGTGGGCGTGAGGGCGACCGATCCAGCAACGTATGCAGGAATGGTGCTGTTGTTCCTGCTGATCGCGGCGCTCTCGTCGTGGATGCCGGCACGCAGGGCAGCAGCGCTCGACCCGGCAAGGGCGTTGAGAGAAGAGTGACTTCCCACATCACAAGACAACTTCCGAGAACCATCCTGAGCGGTCTCTCGGACGGCGGTTGTGTCCTCAGGATGACGTCACGAAATAGCATGGAAGCGTAGAATGACGACGAAATCCGCGGGAGGGCCTTGATGTCCATTCATAAAGATTCGGATTTATCACGCCGCAGTTTCTTGAAGCGTAGTGCACTGGGCGGGGCTGGACTCGTCATCGCAAGCGAGATTCCCGATCTGCTGGCCAGTGCACCCAAGACGACCAACGCAACCATGATCGGCGTGCCATTTGAGGCGCGCCAACGCGTTCGACTGGGAATTATCGGCGTCGGCGGACGCGGGACGAGTCTGTTAGGAGATCTGCTCGCCGTCGAAGGCGTCGAGGTGAAAGCGATCTGCGACGTCGTGCCGGAGAAAGTGGCGCACGCGCAGAAGATGGTCACCGACGCAGGCCAGCCCGAACCGAAAGGCTTCAGCAAGGGCGACACGGATTTCAAGAATCTGACTCAGCTCGATCTCGACATCGTCTACATCGCGACGCCGTGGAACTGGCATGTGCCCATGGCGGTCGACGCCATGAAAAATGGAAAGCACGCTGCCTCGGAGGTCCCGGCCGCCACGACGCTGGAGGAAGGCTGGCAACTCGTCGACACCTCGGAGTCGACGCGCAAGCATTGCGTCATTCTCGAGAACTGCTGTTACGGCGAGACCGAAATGATGGTCTTCGGCATGGTGCACGACGGGCTGTTCGGCGAGGTCACGCACGGTGAGGCGGCGTATCTACACGATTTGCGCGGCATTTTGACAGCGAATGAAGGGGAAGGACTGTGGCGCCGCTTCCCGCACATGAAGCTCAACGGCAATCTGTATCCCACACATGGGTTGGGACCGGTAGCGCATTACATGGATATCCATCGCGGCGACCGCTTCGACTACATGGTGTCGGTGAGTTCGCGCGAGGCATCGTTGAGCGAGTATGTGAAAGCAAAGTTTCCCGAGGGCGATCCGAAGCGCACCGAGAGATACGTCTGCGGCGATATGAATACCAGCATCATACGCACCGTGAATGGCCGAACGATTCTGCTGCAGCATGATGTGGTGAATCCGCGTCCTTATAGTCGGCTGAATTCCATTGAAGGCACGAAAGGGATTTTCGCGGACTATCCTCCGCGTATCTTCTTCGACGGCACCGGCAAAGAAGAGTGGGAGAACCTCGACGCCTATAAGGAGAAATATGAGCACCCGCTCTGGAAGACGACCGGAGACCTCGCTCGCAAAATGGGCGGCCACGGCGGCATGGATTACATCCAGACCTATCGTCTGATGGATTGCATCAAACGGGGCCTGCCGCCGGATATCGACGTCTATGATGCAGCGGCGTGGAGCGCTCCGACTCCGCTGAGCCTGGCGTCGGTGGCTGCGAACGGCGCTTCGCAGAAATTTCCAGATTTCACTCGCGGGCAGTGGAAGGGCAAACCTGACCTGCCTAAATTCGCGGCATAGGATTCGTGAGGAGACATCATGGGAACCGCACAGCTTGAAGTTCCACAGGAAGTGCAAACGGTGCAGCCATCGGAAGCCAAGCCCGCCGGCATGATCCGCCTGGTTTCGATCGATGCATTTCGCGGGTTCGTCATGGCGCTGATGCTCGATGAATATCTGGAACTGCCGAAAGCAGCCCGTGCATTTCCGCACAGCACGATCTGGAGTTGGATCGCGTTCAACACCGACCACGTGCCCTGGCAAGGCTGTTCGCTGCACGATCTCATCCAGCCGGCATTCTCTTTTCTCGTGGGCGCGGCAATGCCGTTCTCGATCGCGAGCCGAAAAGCAAAGGGACAGAGTTTTGGAGAACTGCTGGGTCACGCCATTTGGCGAGCGCTGGTCCTGATGCTCCTGGGCATCCTCCTGCGATCCATCGATCACCGGCAAACTTATTGGACGTTTGAAGACACGCTGACGCAGATCGGCTTGGGGTATGTCTTCCTCTTCCTGCTCGCCTTTACCCGAGTGCGCACGCAGGTGATCGTCACGATTGTCATTCTCATCGCGTTCTGGGGAGCGTTTGCGCTGTATCCGGCGCCCGGCTCGAATTTTGACTATGCGCACGTCGGAGTGCCCCAGAACTGGGAACACAACTACACCGGCTTCCTTTCGCACTTCAATAAGAACTCCAATCTTTCGTGGCGCTTCGACGTGTGGTTCCTGAATCTTTTTCCGCGCGAGTCGCCTTTCGTCTACAACGAAGGTGGATGGTCAACGCTGAGTTTCATTCCTACTCTGGCGACGATGCTCCTTGGCCTGATGTCCGGAGAATGGCTGAAGGGCAATAAATCGAAAGAGCAAAAGCTTCGCGGACTGGTGATAGCGGGCGTGGCATTAGTGATCGCCGGATTGATATTCCAGTGGGCCGGAATCTGCCCGATCGTAAAACGAATCTGGACCTCCTCGTACACGCTGTACAGCGGCGGCCTGGTCGTCCTGATGCTTGCCGGCTTTTATGCGCTGATCGACTGGAAAGGCTGGAAGCGGTGGGCCTTCCCGCTGATCGTAATCGGCATGAATTCGATCGCGATCTATGTGATGAGCTGGACGATGGGATCGTTCCTGCGCGGCGCACTGGACACCCATGCGGGAGCTCTAATCGCCAAAGCGGGGCCAGTCTTCGCGCCTACACTGCAGGGATTTCTGGCGGTCGTGATCATGTGGATCATCCTGCTGTGGATGTATCGGCGGAAGATTTTCCTGAGAATCTGATGTGCTTTTGTTTCACGTTATCGTGAGGACGGAGTCAGTCCTCCAGGGGACTCCAGAGTTGATGTCATCCTGAGGGGCGCGTCCGCGCTCCGAGGGATGGGACGATATTTGGCATAGCGATGCAGCCGAGAGGCTCCGTTACGCTGCATGGCCCAAGGTATTCCGGCTGGCTGCATTGAAACTGCACGCTCTCGTACGGTCCCTCGCGCCGGCGTCGCCGCCGCTCAGGATGACAAGTACGAGTGGCGCGAAGTCTCGCCATACGGTGTACAATTCTCCGCGCTTCGAGCCCAATCTGATTTTGCGATCCGCCATCGAGGACTGAGCATGAAACATGTCTTTCTTAAGTTCGCCCCTGTTCTGATCGTTCTGACCTGGACTGGCATCACGTCCTATGCACAGCAGCCCGAGCCGCCGAAATCTTCGGCAGCGTCGAAAAAGCAAGCGCAGCCGCCTGCGGAGAAACCGCCTGAGGCCAACCTAAAGCCCGAACCTCCGCCCGAGCAGAGACCGGCAATCCACGAAGTCCCAACGACCGACAAAGACAAAGAGAAAGACAAGGAAGAGCATTTCGATATGACCGAAGTGCCTCCGGCGGTGACGCACCACCAGATCACCGTGGAGGGTAAGGCGCTGAAATACACAGCGACTGCAGGAAGGCTTCCCATCAAGCGCGGCGACGGAAAGATCGAGGCGGAGATGTTCTATGTCGCTTACACGCTGGACGGTCAGGACGTCGCCAAGCGTCCGCTCACCTTCGCGTTTAACGGCGGCCCGGGCTCGGCATCGATCTGGCTGCACATGGGAGCGCTTGGTCCGCGCCGGGTTGTGCTGCAGCCTGATGGCTTCATGCCTCCCGCGCCCTATCGCATGGAAGACAATCCCTACACCCTGCTCGATAAGAGCGATCTGGTGCTCATTGACGCCATTGGCACCGGCTTCAGCCGCGCGGCCGACTCGGAAATGTTCAAGAAATTCTGGGGTGTGAAAGGCGACATCGAGGCGTTCAGTGAATTCATCCGCCTCTACATCACGCGCAATGAGCGCTGGTCATCCCCGCTGTTTATTCTTGGCGAGAGCTACGGGACGACGCGCGCGGCAGGGATTGCCGGTTATCTCGCTGACAAGGGCATCTCATTCAACGGCATCACGCTGCTCTCCACCGTGCTGAATTTCGAGACGCTCGAAGAGAACTTCACCAACGACCAGCCATACATTTTTCTGATTCCGTCTTTTACGGCGATCGCGGGATATCATCACAAGCTCGCTCCGGATCTGGCGCAGGACCTCAACAGTGCACGAAAGCAAGCGGAGCACTGGGCGTCGACCGACTACGAGCAGGCGCTTGATAAGGCCGACGCGCTCACACCGCAGGAGCGGCAGACCGTGATCGAACAACTGGCGCGCTTCACCGGCCTGAGCAAAGAGGTCATCGATGAAGCAAACCTTCGCATCAACGTGCAGAAGTTCACGCATTACCTCCTCATCGACCAAAAAGTCCGCGTGGGGCGGTTGGACGGCCGCTACACCGGCCCGGATCCGGATGGCCTGCTCGATACTCGCTTCTACGATCCGACCGGGGCCGCCACGGGACCGCCATTCACGTCCGTCTTCAACAACTACTTGCGCACGGAATTGAATTACAAAGTCGACATGCCGTACAACGTGCGTGCTCAAACCGGCCCGAATGATAAGTGGGACTGGGGATCGGCAGGCGAGGGTTTTCCGGACACCGCTTCGGCGATGCGGCGAGCGATCGTGAAGAATCCGTATTTGAAGATTCTGGTGATGGAAGGCTATTACGACCTGGCAACGCCCTACTATGCCGCGAACTACACCGTCGATCATTTGAATCTGCCGCTAAAGTATCGCGACAACATTTCATTCACGACCTATGATGCTGGCCACATGGTCTATTTGCCAATGGACGGATTGAAAAAGATGAAGGCGGACCAGGCGGCCTTCATGACAAAAGCCATGCAGTAGATGGAAATGCCAAAAAGAGGGTTTATGAAGACATCGCTGGTGCTGTGCGCGGTGCTTTTGTTGAGCCTCGCAGCGTCGGCTGAGGACGCGTGCGAAAAACTAGCCACCGCGAAAATTCCGAACACAACGATCACGCTCGCGCAAACGATTGCCGCCGGAACATTCAACGGCCCACCCGCTCCCTTCAGCGGCGTTGACATCAGCGCGCTGTATAAAAGCCTTCCGGCATTTTGTCGCGTTGTCGCCGAAGCGAAGCCGACCAGCGACTCCGATATCAAGATCGAGGTGTGGCTCCCGGTCAGCGGATGGAACGGCAAGCTGCAAGGAATCGGCAATGGCGGATTTGCGGGGCTGATCGACGACATGCAACTAGGCACGGCTCTGAAAGCTGGTTACGCGTCGACTGCCACCGATGCCGGGCATGCGGGTTCGCCGATCGATGCAGCCTGGGCGCTGGGCCATCCCGAGAAGATCGCCGACTTCGGACATCGCGGCATTCACGAGATGACGCGAGTGGCCAAGACGGTGGTGCAGGTGTATTACGGCAAAGTCGCGCAGCGATCTTACTTCGCAGGATGCTCCGATGGCGGCCGCGAGGCGCTGATGGAGGCGCAACGCTATCCCGAGGATTACGACGGGATTCTCGCCGGCGCCCCGGCCAATTACTGGACCGCTTTGTTGACCACCGCTGCCTATGACACGCACGCGCTTACGCTCGATGCGGCAAGTTTCATTCCGCAAGCCAAGATTCCAACTATCGCGGCTGCGGTTAACGCGTCCTGCGATGAACTGGATGGAGTGAAAGATGGAATCTTGAACGATCCGCGAAGCTGCAAGTTTGATCCGGTGACGATTCAATGCAAAGCGGCAGAAGAATCGGACAGTTGCCTGACCGCAGCTCAAGTCACTGCACTCAAGAAACTCTACGCGGGAACGCCGGACTCAAAGGGACACATTGTTTTTCCGGGATATTTGCCGGGAGCAGAAGAAGGACCGGGAGGATGGGGCCTCTGGATCACCGGCCGCCTTCCGGCAACCAGCCTGATGGCATTCTTTGGAAAAGGATTCTTCTCGGACTTTGTGTACGACAAACCCGACTGGGATTTCAAGTCGTTTGATGTCGACGCCGGATTGAAAGCGGCGACGGAAAAAACAGCGCAGGCGCTGAACGCGACCGATCCGGATTTGAAAGCGTTTAAAGCGCGCGGCGGAAAACTGATTCTTTACCACGGATGGAACGATCCGGCGATCTCAGCTCTGAACACGATCAACTATTACGCCAGCGCTCAGGCCAAGATGGGCGCGAAGAATGTGGCCTCTTTCGTGCGGCTCTACATGGCGCCGGGAGTTCAACATTGCGTCGGTGGTCCCGGACCCGATTCCTTCGGTTATGTCGGCGACAATGCCGATCCGGCGCGCAGCGTCAATGCGGCTTTGATCGACTGGGTGGAAAAGGGCGTTGCGCCCGCCTCGATCATTGTCTCCAAACACCCTCCCGGCGACATGCTGCACGTCACCATGACGCGGCCGCTGTGCGCTTATCCAGAGGTGGCGAAGTACAAAGGCAGCGGAGATACGAATGACGCGGCGAATTTTGTGTGCGAAGGTGGGAAAAAGCATTAACCACGAAGGACACAAAGGATCGCGAAGGAAATAAAAATCCTTCGTGTGCCTTCGTACCCTTTGTGGTTGAAGCTTCTACCGGCTGTACTGATTCTTCTTCTTGTCCTCGTGGCGCTCGATGCCGAGTTGGATCAGGCGGTCGATCAGATCGGCATATTGCAATCCTGAAGCCGCCCACAGCTTCGGATACATGCTGATCGATGTGAACCCGGGCATGGTGTTGATCTCGTTCAGATAGATCTTGCCTGTCTTGGGATCCATCAGGAAATCGACGCGCGCGAGGCCGGAACAGTCGACGGCTTTGAATGCCTTCACCGCCAACTCTTGAACCTTTTTCGTCTGGGACTTCGTGAGTTTCGCTGGAATGATCAGCTTCGACCCTTCGTCCAGATACTTCGCGTCGTAATCGTAGAACTCTTTGATCGGGACGATCTCGCCGGGAACGGACGCGATCGCGTCGTCGTTGCCAAGGACCGAACACTCGATCTCTCGAGCTTTGTCTTTCTTCCCGCCAACGCCCTCCTCGATCACAATCTTCCGGTCGAACTTCGAAGCCTCTTCGATGGCTGGGCCGAGTTCTTTCTTGTTGTGAGCTTTGCTGATTCCAACCGACGAGCCCAGGTTCGCCGGCTTCACAAACACCGGATACTTCAGCTTCCTCGACACCAGCTTCTCAACCTTCTTAGGATCTTTTTCCCACGCGCTGCGCAGAATGGTCACGTGCTTCACAATCGGAATGCCGGCGGCAATGAACAGCGACTTCATGATGTCTTTGTCCATGCCGGCGGCTGAACCGAGGACGCCCGCGCCGACGTAGGGAATGTCGGCGAGTTCGAGCAGGCCCTGGATCGTGCCATCTTCGCCGAAAGTGCCGTGCAGCACGGGAAAGATGACGTCGACATTAATTGCGCGATCGCTGGCGCGCCGCAGTGGACCGGCATCACTTTGAAACGGCATAAGTCCCATGTGCCGGTGCACTGGCTCGGGCGGGACGACGACCGCTTCTCCGCGGGCGAGAACTGCGGCCGGGGGCGTGACGTTCGGATCGCCGGCTCGCAAGTGACGGGGTTCGAGGACAAGCTTGCCGGTCAGCAGATTCTCCGCGTGCTCGGCGGTCAGCCAGCGGCCATCTTTGCTGATGCCGATGGGAACGACCTCATATTTTTCTTTATCGATTGCTTCAAGAACAGAGGCAGCAGAGAGCAGCGAGACTTCGTGCTCGCCGCTGCGTCCGCCAAATAAGATGCCGACCCGGAGCTTAGCCATGACGTACCAGTGTGGACGCGAGGCAGATTTGCGTCAATCGCAGGGGAGATTCCTCCTACGCTGATAAACTCTCACCGACCATGAGCGCGATCAAGCTTGTTGTCTTCGACATTGCTGGAACCATCATTGAAGATCACGGAGAGGTCGTCCGTGCATTTTCCAGCGCATTCCGTGAAAACGGAATTCCGTTCACTGGAGATGAAATCAAGGCGCGCATGGGATCGTCCAAGCGCGAGGTAATTCGCCATTTCATAAATCAACAGACTGGCGGCGAGGCACATCGGGAAGACACGGTAGAAGCTACTTACCGTTCGTTTCAACAGGAATTGCAGCGACTTTACGTGGAAAGCCTCGTTCCCATCCATGGCGCGGAGGCAACGTTCGACTGGTGTCGAAATCATGGCATTCACATCGCCACAACCACCGGCTTCTACAAAGAAATCAGCGACCTCATTCTGGAAAAACTGGGCTGGCGTCGGCGCTTCGCCGCCAACATTTCGAGCAGCGATGTTCGCCAGGGCAGGCCTGCACCATTTATGATCTTTCGCGCCATGGAAGAGGCAGGGGTGCAGAATGTGCGACAGGTAATCAATGTCGGCGACACGCCGCTCGACCTGCAGTCCGGTCACAATGCTGGCGTCCGCGGTGTCGTCGGTGTTCTAACGGGAACGCACGGGGAAAAGCGCCTGACACGGGAGCCGCATACGCATATTATTGCGAGTGTCGTGGAATTGCCGCCGTTGCTGGAGCGGGCGTTCTGAAGCAGCCGCCGTCGGTGGCTAAAAGCCGCACCAAAAAAGGAACCGGCTATCGCTGCGCTGAAGCCCTGCGCCACCCAGTTCTGCTAAAGAATTTTCTTGCCAAACGCCGACAACGACAACTCGACTGCCAAGTCTGCCGTGCGGTTGTGCTCGTCAATCACGGGATTCACCTCGACGATTTCGAAGCTCAACATGCGGCTGTGGTCGGCGATGATTTCCATGGCGAGGTGAGCTTCGCGATAAGTCGCGCCGCCGCGGACAGGTGTGCCGACGCCGGGTGCGTCTTCGGGATCGACCCAATCCATATCGAGCGAAATATGATATCCGGCGGTGCCGCGACCGGCGATGCGCAGGGCTTCTTCCATCACGGTGCGCATGCCGCGCTCGTCAATGTCTCGCATGGTAAAGACGCCGATGCCGGCCCGATGGACGTTTTCTTTTTCGACGGCATCAATGTCGCGGACACCCACGAGCACGCAATTCTCCGGCTTTACCTTAGGAGAGAAATCGAAGATGTTGCCAAGGTCCGAAGGCCAGAGTCCCATCAACGCAGCTAGCGGCATGCCATGCACGTTGCCGCTGGGCGAAGAATCCGGTGTGTTGATGTCGGTATGCGCGTCGATCCAGATCAGACCGATGCGTTGATTCTGGCGTCGATAGAATTCCGCTACGCCGGAGACCGTTCCCACCGCCATCGAATGATCTCCGCCGAGGCACAGGGGAACCTTGCCGCCTTCGAGCGTCTTCAGCACCAGTTCGGCCTCTTTGGTGCAAGTGGCAGTGATTTCTTTAAGATATTTCGCGCGGGCATCGCCTTCCTTTTTCTGCTCGGGAATGGCGACTGCAACGTTGCCGGCATCTTCGACCTGGTGTCCGAGGGCTTCCAGTCGGGCTTCGAGTCCAGCAACGCGGACTGCCGACGGGCCCATATCGACGCCGCGCCGCGACTGGCCGAGATCGAGCGGAACGCCAATGACGCGAATTTTGCGAGGCGTGATGTTGACGGCGGGAGCAGAGGTGGTCATGGATGCGATCTAATTTTGTAATTTGGTAATCGGGTAATTTTGTAACTGAAACCGACGTGTTTTCAAAATTACAAAATTACCAAATTGCCCGATTACAAAATCGCCTACGGATACAGCCGATACAGCATTCTCGGGAACGGAATCGTCTCGCGCACGTGCTCCAGGCCGCATATCCACGCGACGGCGCGCTCAATGCCCATGCCGAAGCCGCCGTGCGGCACGCTGCCAAACTTGCGCAAGTCGAGATACCACTTGAAGGCTTCTTCCGGCAATCCGTGCTCGTGGATGCGTTGCAGCAGCAGTGCGTGCGAAGCCATACGCTGCGAGCCGCCGATGATTTCTCCGTATCCTTCGGGCGCGAGCACGTCGACGCACAAGGCGAGTTCGGGACGCTCGGGATCCGGTTCCATGTAAAAGGCCTTCACCTTGGCTGGATAACGGTGGACCATCACCGGCTTATCGAACTGCGCTGAGAGATAAGTCTCGTCGGGCGAGCCGAGATCGCCGCCCCATTCGAACTTCGATTCCAGCGCGCCCTTGGCAAAACCCTCCTGCAGATTTTTGACCGCATCGTCATAGCTGATGCGTGGAAAGGGCGGCGTGATCTTCTCAAGCTTTGAGATGTCACGGCCAATCGCCTGCAGGTCAGGCCGGCGGCGATCCAGACAACGCTTCACGATAAAGCTGATCAGGCCTTCGGCGATTTCCATCACATCATCGAGGGTGGCGTAGGCAACTTCCGGTTCGACCATCCAGAATTCGGTGAGATGACGGCGGGTCTTAGATTTCTCAGCCCGAAATGTCGGGCCAAAGGAATACACCTTGCCCAGCGCCATTGCCATCGCTTCGGCATAGAGCTGGCCCGATTGCGTGAGATAAGCCTGCTCCTCGAAATAATCCACGGGAAACAGCGTGGTCGTGCCTTCGCACGCTGCTGGAGTGATGATCGGCGGATCGGTCAGTGTGAATCCATGCTCGTCGAAAAAATCACGAGCGGCCTTGATGATTTCGGCGCGAACTCGCAGGATCGCCGCCTGCCGCAGCGAGCGCACCCAAAGATGGCGATGTTCCATCAGGAAGTCGGTGCCATGCTCTTTGGGGGTGATCGGATACGGATCGGTTTCAGGAACGCGCTGGATCACCTGAACATTTTGGACATCAAGTTCGTAGCCGCCGGGCGCGCGCTTGTCAGCTCGGACCTTGCCTTCGACGATCACGCTCGATTCCTGCGTGAGCGTTTTCACCGCCTCGAAAACTTCTGGCGTGACTGCGTTCTTCGGAACGACTCCCTGAATGACTCCTGTGCCGTCGCGAAATTGAGGAAACAGAAGCTTCCCGCTCTCGCGCAGGTTGTAGAGCCAGCCACGGACCGTAACGGTCTGGCCGTCGTGCTTGCCGATTTCTGAAATAGTGCTTACAGGAGCTGACATGATTTATGAATTGAGTAATTGGGAAATCTGGTAATTGAGTAATTGAAGGACGAACCCAAACGGCACGGCCCGGCTCGGCTCTTCAATTACTCAATTGCTAATTTACTCAATTACCCAATCGCTCGAGCGTCTCGCCCAGCTTCTCGAACGAATTCACTTTCTCGTCCTCCCCCACTTCCAACAGCAGCGGAGGCGTCTGCGGAGCCGAGCGCAACAGCTCAATCGCTTGTTTCCAATCGATACTTCCCTGCCCTGGCCACAGGTGCGAGTCTTTATCTCTCGTGTTGTCGTGCACATGCGTCGAGCGGATGTGGTTGCGCAGAATCTCAAACGCCTCGCTCACCGAACTCATCATGTGCGCGTGGCCGAAGTCGAAGCACACGCCAACGTCATCGAAGTGCGCAGAATGGATCATCTCGACCAGTTTGTCGGGAATTGAAAGCTCGTTCGGGATATTTTCCAGCAGAAGCCGCACTCCAAGGGGCTTGGCGAATGCTCGCAGGTGCTCAATCGAGGTCATGGCCGCTTCGAATTTCTTGTCACTGAAGCTCTCGTTGGGCGTGCCCAGATGCTGCACCAGAAATCGGAACGGAATTTGCTCGGCGATTTCGAGGGCGCGTTTGATCTCGTCCATGGCCTCGATGCGGCTGGCGCGATCCGTAGATGCGATGTTCACCGGTGGAGCCCCGGCGCGTCCCCACTCGTAATCGGCATAAAGAGGAGAATGCACTGAATGGAGGGGAATCCCGCTGCCACGGAACCACTCGGCAATTTCCTTCACGTGAGCCTTGCGATTGGCGTAGTCGAGATGCTGCCGCGCGGCGAAGATCTCGATGGCCTCAACGCCGACGCGCGCCAGGCTGTCGAGAATGCCTGGATGCAGGCGCTCTTTCACGAACAAATAAGTTGAAACTGCTTTTTGCATGCAAGCCTGATCAATTTCCGATTTGCGATGGCCGATCGTCGAATGGTGATTTCAGACACTCGGCAATCGGAAATCGACAATCTACAATTTAATATCCCACGGCCTTGCCTGTACTGTTGCGGTAGTCGGTCGCACCCAGCCGCTCGCCGTTTTTTTCGTCAATCGCAATGCACTCCGCGTCGCTCCAGTAGGGGGCACCCTCGTCATCGCCGTAGTGCAGACCGATTTGAACGTTGTAGCCCATTCTGTGCAGAGTGCTCACGGTATCGGGCGAGAACCATTTTTCCACGTTCACCACGTCCGGCAACCACTGATGGTGGAAGCGCGGGGCATCGACCGCCTCCTGAATGTTCATCCCGTAATCGACGACTCCCATCAGGACATTGGCGACGGTAGTAATGATCTTCGAACTTCCCGGCGAACCCAGCACCATAACCGTTTTCCCATTGTGAGCGACAATGGTCGGCGTCATTGATGATAGCGGACGCTTGCCCGGCCCGATCGCATTGGCTGCGCCTTGAATCAGACCGTCGGCATTGGGAACCCCGGGCTTGGAGGAGAAATCGTCCATTTCGTCATTCAGCAAAAAGCCGAGGCCATCGGCCGTCACGCGCGATCCGAACCAGTCGTTGATGGTTGTGGTCACCGAGACCGCATTTCCATCTTCATCCACAACCGAATAATGCGTCGTGTGATTCGACTCGTGCGGCGGCGCCGGCAATCCACGCAGCGCCGCATCCTGTTCCAGGCGGCTGAAATTGGCCGGACGCTTCAGTTCCTTGCTGGGTGTCGCATGTACTGGATCGATCGTCTCGCGCCAGGCGGCAGCATATTTTTTGTCGATGAGCTGGGCCACTGGAATCTTCGAGAAATCGGGATCGCCCATAAACTCAGCGCGATCCATGAATGCGCGGCGGAACGCCTCCAGCGTAAAGTGCATGGAGCGCGAGGAGCGGCTCTCCATGGCATCGAGGTCGTAACCTTCCAGGATGTTGAGCGTCTCGATCAGCACCGTTCCACCAGAAGACGGCGGAGGCGCGCTGATCACTTCGTACCCACGGTAGGTGCCGCGGACCGGCTCGCGCTCCTTGACTTCATAATTCGCCAGATCATCGGCAGTAATGATGCCGCCGCCCTTCTGGATGGCGGCAGCCAACTCGTGGGCGATGGTTCCGTGATAGAAGTCGTCCGGGTGGGCCGCGATCCGCTCGAGCGTGCGGGCGAGATCAGGCTGCTTGAAGATTTCGCCGGGCTTGTAGTAATTGCCATCGCGTTGAAAAATGCGGCGGGACTCGGGAAACTTTGTCAGATACGAATCCTGAAGGTCGTCGGCCTCGCCCCAGGTCAGGGGATATCCCTCGCGCGCGAGCCTGATGGCCGGGGCCATCACTTCCTTCAGAGTGAGCTTGCCGTATTTCTGCTCGGCATAGACGAGGCCTGCCACCGACCCGGGTACCCCGATCGATTTGTAGCCGATCTCACTGGCGCCCTTTATGACATTCCCCTTTTCGTCGAGATACATGTCGCGCTTAGCTGCCGCGGGCGCCTTTTCGCGGTAATCCAGGAAATGCGTCTTGCCATCCGCCATGCGAATGAGCATGAATCCGCCTCCGCCGATGTTGCCGGCTGCCGGATGAACCACTGCCAGGGCGAATCCCACGCCGACGGCTGAATCGATCGCGTTGCCGCCAGACTGCATGATTTCGACCCCGACCGTCGACGCCAGTTCATGGACGGTGACCACCATCCCATGCTGGGCGGGCACGGGGTGCGTGGAGGCGGCCAGCGGGAGAGCGCCGAAAAAGACCAGCCTCACCAACAAAATCAGCAATCTGTGTGGAGATCGCATGCGGTTTGCGAAAATCTCGAATGGCAGAGACTCTTGAGGCTAGCCGAGCCAAGCGGCAGAGTCAAATCGAAGGAGGTTCCCGGCCGAAATGCTTTGCGGTATCTTCATTGGCTCAAAGGAGGGGATCTGCATATGGATATCCACGGGGTCGCCCCGCTGCTGCAGATTTTCGACATGCCAACCGCCCTCCGTTTCTATCGCGACGTGCTGGGGTTCACGGTATCGGCTTCATCGGAGCCAGGAGACAACTGCAATTGGTGCGGACTGCGGCTCAACGGGGCGGAAGTGATGCTCAACACCGCGTATGAGGCCGACCGGCGTCCACCGATTCCCGATGCGCGCCGGGTCGCGGCCCATGACGACACCTGCCTCTTCTTCGGCTGCAAAGATCTGGATGCAGCCTACAAGCACCTGCGCGCGCAAGGTGTCGACCTGCAACCGCCCAAGGTGGCGCCCTACGGCATGCGGCAGCTGTGGTTCAAGGATCCAGACGGGTACGGAATCTGCTTCCAGTGGCCTGCTAATCAGAAATGGCAGGAAGAGTGGGAAAAGTCCTACGGGTTCGCTCGGGCGGACGGCTAGCACCCTGGCGATCCCACCCTGTCGCAAAGGACGCGACAAGGGTGGTGCAACCTGCTTCGCTACCATCCCGACGGCTTATGGATTCGTCTGCTTGATCACGGTCACCTTACTATAGGCGACCTGAAATCCGAGCCGCTCGGCGTTGCGCTGTGACGTAGTGCCGCCCTGAGTGACGACCACCGCGTATTCGCATCCCGCCTCGATGGCCGCTGACATGCGCGCACGCAGAAGCGCGGTCTGCAGGCCGCGTCCGCGGTACTCCGACAACGTTCCCGCTCCGCAGAGGGCAAAGACGCGGTGCTCGGGAATGACCAATCCTGTTCCGCAGGCAACTGGCTTGTTGTCGATGATGGCGACGAAAGCGCGGGCGGTCTCCATCTGGTAAAGCGGCGCGATCAAGCCCCGGAAGCCTTCCGGTGCTCCGTCTGGAAAGAATGCCGTCTCAACGATGTTCCCGGTGATCTCGGCTTCATCAGCCGGACTGCGGCGAACAATGCAGGAATTCGGAGGAGGTGGAAACTTCTCCCCGGGATCAAGCTTCCGATACAGAACGTTGTTCAATTCTGCGATTCCGTAGCCACGTTCCTTGAACAATTCAAAGACTGCTGGCTCATGCAGAGGAGTCAGATCGACCTGCGACGGCGCATTGTTCGCCCGATAAAACTGCTCGATGCGGTCGAGGTCCTCGGCGGTAATGGCGCGGTCGAATCCCACCCCGGTCGCGCGTCCGATGGGTGAGCCGAGTCCGGCGAAAACCATGTGGCCGCCGCAGATTTCCTCCTCCGCGGCGCCGATCTCGGGGCGCGACTTTTGAAATACATGGGCGTAGAGCACTTGTGGCATTTCCTCGGCTGACTCGAACCGGCGGGCGAGAGGCTTATCCACGAATGGCATGGGAACAATCCTTTCTCCGTTTTGGAGACAAGCTTCGCTTAGACAAACAGGGGCAGATGCGGCGCAACAACTGCGTCAATCAAAGACGCGCGAGCCGTGTTAGAGGACGGCGGTCATAGGCAGGCCAACAAAGTAATCCATTTGACCCCAGGCCCGCAAGAGATGATTACGCGTTGTCATTCTGAAGAGCGCGCGGGCGCTCCGAAGGACCTCACGAGCGTTTGGCATCTTTGATGCGATCGAAAGGATCCCCATGTGGCATGCTGCGCGGGCACACTCCCATCCCCATCATCGATGTCAGAGGCCGACGTAAGGTCCCTCGCGCCCGCGCCGCCGCCGCTCAGGATGACATCTTTCAAAGTTTCACAGTGAGGACGGAGACCCGCCCGATCCGAAACTTTTTCCCTTTCTGACACGACCCATGTCCCAAAGTTCGGCCCCGCGTGAGCGCTATCACAAAGCATTTTTCATTTTTCTTCCGATAATCAGCCATTGATCTGCACAGTAACTGATCTGCAACTGCAGATTGAGCAAGAAAGAAGCGGGAGAAACCCCAATGAACCAATCGAAGAGAGCCATCATCACAAGGTTCTGGATCAGCTTCGCAGCAGTCGTGCTGCTGAGTGCTACGGCCCTTGCCGATGGCAAGGCCAATGCCAGTAAAGATTCGGCCAAAGCGGCGGCGCCGCCCGCGGTTGAAGCCTCGCAATATGTCGGTTCGGAGACGTGCAAGTCGTGCCACGAAGAGATGTACAAGAATTTTGCTGCCACGCCGCACTGGAAGACGACGTTAGGCCATCATCCGGAGGGTGCGGAAGGCTGCGAATCGTGCCACGGACCGGGCAAGGCCCACGTGGAGGGCGGCGGCGATACCAGCAAAATCTTCCGCTTTGGGTCCGCGACACCGGCGGAGGCGAGCAAGCGCTGCCTTACCTGTCATGAATACGGCGAAGAGCATGCCAATTTTGACCGCTCGCAGCACAACGTAAACGACGTGAGCTGCGTCGCCTGCCACTCGCCGCATCACGCGAAAGACACCCCCTTTCTGCTGGTGCAGAAGCAGCCGGAGCTTTGCTACGGCTGCCACACCGAGGCCAGGCAGGACTTCGAGCGCCCGTTCCGGCACCGCGTGGATCAGGGTCTGGTGCGCTGCAGCGACTGCCACAATCAGCACGGCGGCTTCCTGACCAAGCAGTTGCGCAGCACAGCAGCGCAGGACCAGGTCTGCTTCAAGTGCCACGCGGACAAGGCCGGCCCCTTTACGTTCGAACACGAACCGGTCAAGACCGAGGGCTGCGTAGCCTGCCACTCGCCACATGGATCGACCAATCCACGCCTGCTGAAACGCGCGTCGGTCAACCTGCTGTGCATGGAGTGCCACACGCTCACCCAGGATTCCGGAGTGCCGGCGGTGCCATCGTTCCATAACCAGAGCCAGAAGTATTCCGCGTGCACGATGTGCCACCCGACGATTCATGGCTCGAACTTTGACCAGTGGTTCATGAAGTGAGGAGGAGACTATGACGAAAACACCTGCGATGAATCGGAAGTGCAAATTTCGAAGCGGTCTCCGCCTGAGCTTGATTTGCGCGCTGTTGCTTGTGGCGGGATCGCTTACCGCCTACGCGCAGGCCCCCGAAGGGGTCGACAACGGCAACTATCACTATCAGGGCTCGTTCGAGCTCGGCTACCGGTTTGTGAACCCGCTGGGCAGCCAGCCGATGTACGACACCTTCGTCAACGAGCAGCAGGGTCCACGCATGCTGGACCAGACGCTGAACGTGCGCTCGCTGGACCATCAGGGATTCCTGTTCGACGATCTCTTTGTCTCCAGCTTCGGATGGGGCGGCGATCCGGAAAATTCGGCGCGCATGCGCATGTCGAAGAACCGCTGGTACGACTTCAACGTCAACTTCCGTCGCGACCACAACTTCTTCGATTACAACATGCTGGCCAACCCGCTGAACCCGGCCAATCCTTACGTACAGGTAAACGACTCTCCGCATGAGTTCAACACGGTGCGCCGGATGTACGACTACAACCTGGTCCTGATGCCGCAGTCAGCGGTGCGCTTCCGCCTGGGCTTTACCCGTAACAACATGGAAGGGCCGGCTTTCAGCACAGACCATCAGGGCACCGATACCATCCTGTTCCAGAACACGCGCACCCTTCTCGATGGCTACCAGATGGGAGTGGATTTCCAAATCCTGCCGCGAACCAGCATCAGCTACGACCAGTTTCTGCAGTATTACAAGGGCGACAGCAGCTGGACCGACCAGAACTTCATCTTCCAGGTTGCCGGAGGCACGCCGGTCGACCCCGGCATCAGCTACAACATTCCGGCAGGCCAGCCCTGCGCCGCGCCGGTTTCGAATGGAGCTACAACTCCGCCGACGATGAATCCCGCCTGCAACGGCTATCTGTCTTACGGGCGCTGGGCGCCGGTGCGGGTTTCCTATCCCACGGAGCAGGTCAGCCTGCAGTCGCACTATTTCCGTCGCGCCGATATTTCTGCTCGCGTTTCTTATAGCGGCTCGAAGAGCAATATCTCAAACTGGTACGAGAACTTTTCCGGGCTGGCAACGCGCACGCGCGAAGCCGATAGCACGATCACCGGCCCCTCTGACGCCAAGCGCATTGTAGGTAATGCCGACTTTGGTTTAACCTTTCATGTGACCGATCGCTTCCGCCTGGTCGACAGTTTTCGCTTCACCAATTTCCGCACCCCGGCAACCTGGAACCTGACGACGAATCAGCTTTTTGCTGCTACGCTCGCCGCGACACCCAACGCTTTCAGTGCCGCGACTTGTCCTCCGCCCTATACGGCGGCGACCTGCCCTCAGCACAGCGCCAGTTCTGGAGCGGACGTCACTGAAGATCAGCGCTATGACTTTCTGCGGCAGAACGCGAAGCTGAACACCTTTGAACTGGAATACGATTTCACCCGCCGCATTAGCGGACATCTTGGATATCGCTACGAAGCGCGGGAGATCAACAATAACTTTTTCGATTTTCAGAACCTGACGTTTTATCCGACACTGCCGAACCGCGGAGCATGCGCCGGCATCGCGCTGGTCAATGGCGTTTGCTCGACAACTGCAACCTCCAACGATAGCGAGGTCATCGACATCCACGCGAACTCGGTTCTGGCGGGCATTTCGGCACGGCCAACGGACAGGCTGCGCGGATCGTTCGACCTGGAGATCTTCTCAGCCGACAACGCGCCCACCCGCATCTCCCCACGCAACCTGCAGCATTACAAGGGACGCGCCAGCTACAAGGCGAAATCCTGGATTGATCTTTCGGGAACCGTGAACGTGCTGGAAAGCCGTGACAACGTGCCGGAAATCCTGCATCGCGAGCACGATCGCAACTACGGGTTTGCTGCGGTGATGAGTCCCAAGTCCGACTTCGGACTCGACTTTGGCTACAACTACGACGACATCTTTTCTACCACCAACATCTGCTACATCCTCACCGCGACGCCTCCGGCAAATTCCACCGTGTGCAGCGGCGGAGCGCCGTACTTCTCCGCCATCTCGCTCTACACCAATAAAATTCATTTCGGCTACATGAACGCGCGGTTCAAGCTGGCGCCTCGGGTTCTGGCCCACGCCGGATATAACCTCACCAGCACCAGCGGTTTCACGCCCACGCTGGCCGATCCTACAGTACTCACGTCGCTTGGATTCAATTACCACAAGCCATCGGCATCGCTCGACGTGAATCTGGCGAAGGGTCTGACCTGGAAAACTGGCTGGGGATATTACGACTACAACGAGAAGTTTTTGCCGGCCCCGCTGCTGGCCCGGGATTTTCAGAGCAACTCAGTGACGCTTGCGCTAAGGTACGAATTCTAAAACCAGGGGCTAAGGGCCGGGGGTCAGCCCTGATGTGACTGCCTCCTGATCTAGCGACCCACCCTGCAAAACCGCGCAGGGTGGGGCAACCTCTTATCCCTTAGTCCCTACACTTGTTGCCGCGCCTCACCCAGGGCGACATTCACTTCGATCTTCTTCTTGCCACGATAGATGGTGATCTTCACCGTGTCGCCGGCGCGATGATTGTTCATCATCTGCGAGAGATCCTCCTCGCTGGAGATATCTTCGCCATCAATTGCCACGATCAAGTCGCCGCCAAGCATGATGGGAATGTTGCCCAGATATGCCCGCTCGCTGCCGGCGCGCAGGCCCGCCTGATCGGCCGAACCGCCGGGCGTCACCTGTACAATGAGCAATCCGTGATCGGACGGAAGGCCAATCTCATCGGCAAGTTCAGGGCTGATCGGGATGGTGTGGACACCTAATGCTGGACGCCGCACCCTGCCTAGCGTGACCAGATCATTCAGCACAGCCTTGGCCGTGTTGATGGGGATGGCAAATCCGATGCCGGCATTCTGCCCCACATTCGACAGGATCATCGTATTGATGCCGATGACTTCGCCGTGCCAGTTCATCAGCGGCCCGCCAGAGTTGCCAGGGTTGATGGCCGCATCGGTCTGAATGGCTTCATCGATGGTAGCTCCGTTGGGCTCACGAACCGGCCGGATCGAACTGACAATGCCCCGAGTCATGGTTCCCGCCAAGCCAAACGGATTTCCGATGGCATAAACCTTTTGTCCCACCTGCAGGTTGCGCGAGTCACCGAGAACCGCCGGAACCAGGTCGGGAGCCTTGATCTGAATGATCGCCAGATCGTGCGAAGGATCAGTCCCCACAACGGTTGCCTTGTACTTCTTGCGGTTGTGCAGGGTCACTTCCACCTGCCGCGCCTCAGCGATCACGTGAAAGTTGGTCAATATGTGTCCTTCTTTGTCGATCACGAAGCCCGAGCCCTGGCCCTCTTGCGGCACCAATCCATAAAAGAAGTCGAAGGTCATGGCCCGGGAGGTGACGTTCACCACGGAAGGAATGTTCTTCTTGTAGACGGAGATATTGTTCTGCTCTTCGCCATCAAGCGATTCTCCCGGACCCGCTTCGGTGATCTCAACCTGCGCCGGGCGCGACAGCCAGTTCGAAGGATGCAGCTCACCTGGGGAATTGGCACGCCAGGTTGTGAAGTAGAAGAACCCGAAGGCAATGGCTAGCGCCAGGGCTAAAGGCCGCAACAGTTTCATAATTCGACCATCCGACGTTTCAAGGACCGATCTTGAAGATCGATATATCTATTTCTGAGTACGATGTCTGGGAGTGAAAAGGTCCCAAAGCAATTCTAAACAATGCGGGAAGATTGAGCACAAAGGCCAGATCTTAGGCCTTGGCCGGTGCAAGAGGGCGGTCCGATTCCAGTTCTCGCAAGTAAAGGAAGAGGGGAAGGCCCAGCGAAACGCCGACCGTGAGCACGGCCAGCAAGACCAGCCAGCGATTTCGCATGCCGAGGCGATTGCCTTCGATGCGCGTGAAAACGATCAGAGCCACCGCCGAGACGATGACATCCATGCCGAAGAATGCACCGATTCGCGTAGAAAGCAGTTCGCGCACGAATAGCGGCAGATTCAATCCGTGCTGGAAAACCCAGGGCACGAATTCGGCGTAAGGCAGGAGCACGCCAAGGATACATAGGAAGAGATAGAACGTCTTCGGCTTCATGGCAGACATTCTACGATTTTTCAGCTTCCGCCCGCAGATTCTCCCAAACGCGCTGAACCTGTTCCCGCGTGTTCTGGAGCGAGCCGCAGTTGTCGATCACGAAGGAGGCCGCTTTGATTTTTTCTTCGTCGGGCAATTGCGCGGCCATGCGGCGGGTGACTTCCTTGCGCGCAGATTCAAGATCGATCTTCTGCCGGGCAGCGAACCTGGCGGCGCGTTGCTCTTCGCCACAGGTAACAACCACGATGCGGTCAAAGTGATCGCGCGCGCCGGCTTCCAGGATCAGCGCCGCTTCGACAATGGCTACGGCGTGCGGGTCCTGGCGGCCGATCTCATGCATCCACTCGTCCTGAGTGCGAATGACCGCAGGATGGACGATGCGATTGAGTTCCTGAATGCGGGAAGCTCGCGCACCTCCGGAACCGAATGCCGTTTCGGCGAGCCGGGCGCGATTTATCGTCGTATCCGGGTTCAGAATTTCGCGGCCAAAGCGGCGGACGACATCGTTGTAAACAGCTTCGCCGGGCTGCATCAGCGAGTGAGCGATGCGGTCCGCCTGCACCAGGTGTGCGCCCAGTGCGACAAACATCTCTCCGACCACAGATTTTCCGGAGGCCATGCCGCCGGTCAGGCCGACTTTCAGCATGAAGTTCAGTGATTAGTGGTTGGTGGCTAGTACTTAGCAACGCAGCGCGGTGATCAGTTCACTGGCCACTAGCCACTAACAACTGACCACTGCACCGCCGCATCCGGGCCGCTTTCACCGTGTTGAACATCAGCATAGCGATCGTAAGCGGCCCTACACCGCCGGGAACGGGCGTTATGGCCCCTGCGATCTCACCGACCTCCGGGTGCACGTCACCGATCAGAGTCGAACCCCTTTTTCGAAACGACTCTTCCCTTTTCGCATTGCCTGCAAAAAATCTCTGAAACTCAGCCGAAGCGGTAATCGTGTTCATCCCTACATCGATCACCGTGGCCCCAGGCTTGACGAAGTCGCGCGTAATCATCCCGGCACGGCCAATCGCTGCAACCAAAATGTCGGCTCGACGGCAAATGCCCGGGAGATCATGTGTCTTCGAGTGGCAGACCGTGACAGTAGCGTTGGCGTTAAGCAAGAGCATCGCCGTGGGCTTGCCGACGATGTCGCTCCGTCCGACCACTACGGCTTCGCGTCCGGCGATCGGAATATTGCTGCGCTTCAAAATCTCCATCACTCCGGCCGGAGTGCAGGGCACCAGGCCCGGCCGCTGCGTCGAAAGAAAGCCGACGTTCATGGGATGAAATCCGTCGACATCCTTGGCGGGATCGACCGCGAGAAGAACCTTCTTGGAATCGACCTGCGATGGCAACGGAAGCTGAACTAGGATGCCATCGATGTCGTCGCGGCCGTTCAATTCGTCTACGGTGGCGAGCAATTCGGAAGTGCTAACGGACTCCGGCGGCGTGAGCTTTTCGCTGTAGATGCCGATCTCTTCGCAGGCCTTGACCTTGCCGCGAACATAGATTTCCGATGCAGGATTATGTCCGGCGAGTACTACGGCCAAGCCCGGCCGCAGACCGGCCGCCGCCATGCTCTTCACTTCCGCGGCGACTTCGCTGCGGATGTCTTGCGCGATCTTCGTGCCGTCAAGAATTCGTGCAGGCATGGGGTAAATCTTACACCGCCGCACCGTTCCAAACGCTTTTCACCACGGAGGCACAGAGTCACGGAGAATGATTTAGGAGAAACGACAACTATGCGTTAACCCGGGATCTGATTCGTTCTCCCTAAAAACGCGGTTTCTCGGTGCCTCGGTGTCTCCGTGGTGATATTCAGCGTGGTAATCTGAACCACATCATGATCTCCAAGGAGCTTCTGGAAATCCTGCTCTGCCCGGCCTGCAAGCAGGCGCTCGAATACCGTCGGAATCCCGAGAGCCTCAAATGCACGCTATGCCATCGCGTTTATGCGGTAAAGGACGACATTCCTAACATGCTAGTCGATGAGGCGACCATCGAGACCTAGCGCCAGCCGACGAAACCCTGCCTGCCCGCCCGCATAGATTGCCATCTCTGAAATCGACACATTGTGTCAGTCCCGCCCAGAATTTGGGTACCGAAGGCACCTCCACGAGCTTGAAAGCGCTCGGGTTACCCGGCTGCAACTTCCGATAGATTCAAGGGTTAAAGAGTATAGCGGGGTTGGGGAATCAAGCAGGGCGGTAGTAAGGCAATTACGGCAGTCCAATTGCATGCAACTTAGGTAACTGCCGCTGAGTCTAATAGCAAAGGGTAGGACAAGGTCGGAGTCGGAGGTGATGACGGCCATGAAATACGAGAAGATAGCGACGGACAAGGATCGGTTTACGATGACCGAACTGGCAGCGCTCAGGAACGATCTGCTCCAGGGTGGAATGATCGATTCTTACGAGGCCGCCGAACTGCTCCAGGTCTTCCTAATGGGCCGGGGATACGGGGTGTCCCCAAAAGCAGCCCTTGATGCGGCAGGCCGGGTCGAAATGGCAGGTTGTGCGCTACCCGTTCTCCAGCATGAACTGGAGAATCTCGCGATGGTGATGTAGAGCTGTGCGGGCCGGTGAACCCGCTACGGTGGTTTTGGGGAAGGCTGGATGGGAAAAAATCCCCAGCCTGATGCGTTGAAAGTCGCGTGAGCCAGATGGATTTCCAGATCGCTGGTTCGCCGATCGAAACAAGACCGAACGAATCAGTTCCACAATAGGAAAGCCGGGCCAACCAGCCCGGCTTTTGTGGTTTCTGGATTACTCGTAGCGCAAGCTTTCTACAGGGTCGAGTTGTGAAGCGCGACTGGCGGGGACGGTCCCGAAGATGATCCCCACAACCGATGACACTACGATGGCGATGATCGCCGACAGGCCCGAGATGGGGAATCGATAATCGGTGAAGAAGCGGACGGAATATGGCAAGGCGAGCCCGGTCACGATGCCGGCCAAGCCTCCGGCCAGCGAGATCAGAATTGCCTCCGCCAAAAACTGAAAACGAATCTCACGATTCGTCGCGCCGATGGCCTTGCGGATTCCTATTTCGCGAATGCGCGAGGTTACCGTCGCCAGCATGATGTTCATGATGCCGATACCGCTTACGAGCAAGGTAATGAAAGCGACGAGCATCAGCGTGAGTGTTAATGCGTCCGCGATCTTCCCGGCGACCGTGAGCAGTTGGGTCAGGTTCTGCACGCTGTAATTAGACTCGGGGCGGTGCCGCGACTTCAGAATCCGCTGAATGGCCGCTGTAGCAGGCACAACGTCTTGGGGCGTCGCCACGGAGAAGAAGACTTCATTGACCGCATTGTTCGGTGTGAAGAAGCGGATGACCGTGTACGGGATCAGCATGGTGTCGTCCTGGATTTCGGACTGACCGAACGTGTCCACGCTTTCCTTGAACACTCCGATCACGGTAAACGGCAAGCCGCCGCTCAGTTTAATGGTCTGGCCGATAGCGGCGGCAGACGAGCCAAAGACCTTGTTGGCCAGATCCTGGGTGATGACCGACACTTTGTTGCGGCCGGCAGAGTCCTCAGAGTCGAAGAATCGACCGGCCAGAACGATCAGATTGCGTACGGTTTTGTATTCGGGATTCACGCCCAGAACCAGCACGTCGTTCTGCTTGCCTCCACGGATGCTGATACGGTCTCCCAGGGCAACTGTAGGCGACGCCGCTACAACGCTGGGTACTTGCAGGCGCACGGCCTGGACATCATCGGCCAGGATGGGATCGGGCGTTGAGCCGATGCGTTGTGCGCCGCCCTGGTAGTCGGCATAGATCATGTTGGTGCCGATCGACTGCAGAAGGCGCAGGGCATACTGCTTGCCGGTCAAGCCAATGGTGGCTACTAGGATGACTGAAGCCGTTCCGACGGCCATCGCCAGCGACGTCAGGGTGAACTGCAGCTTGTTGCTGCAGAATGCGTCATAGGCGAAGTTGAGGACCTCGAGAAATCCAATGGTGAGGCGGCGTTGTCGCGAAACCGGCGCGCTCGTAACCGGCGGCTGGCAATTAACGGTGGTGGCCATCTGCATTGGATGTTAAACCTCAACGGCAAGAGGCAGCAATGCGAAGGGCTTATCTCTCCCGGGTCTCGCAAAATCGGCGAGACTCCGGGGCACCCCTGTTTCATTTTTTTTGGTAAGCCGAAACGCCTTCTCCCGTGCCTCCGGCGATAGCGATCGCCGCCAGCACGACGATCAGGGGGTCCACGGGTCGAAAGTAGTATGTTTCGGGATGAGAAATGTAATAGGCGAAAGGAAAGAAGAACAAAACGACGGCAAAGCGCATGCCGAGCGTAGCATCCCGCTGGAAGGCACGTCGCAGTCCGAGTAACCCGAGAACCGTGAGTGTGGTCTGGACCAGTATGTTGGGCGGGTCGAGCGGCTCGTCTTTCAGATAGCCCTTATCGAGGCTCCAATAACCCGTCCACATGTAGACGATGCGCCGGAAGGTCATCCCTGCGAACCAGGCAGGATGGGCCCGAATGTAGGCTTTCGCCTGCTCAGCTTTGTGGTGCATATAGGCGACCTCGCCCACGCGCTCGTATTCGGCTAGCTCGACATCGTTGTGGTTCGGATGTAAAGAGCTGTTAACCCATCGTGCCGAGTATCCGTTGTTGCCGATGTAGAGCTCGAGCCCGAAACCGGAGCGAATGGGAATGAACTTGTGAAAAGTTTCGCAGTTGCGAATGAGCCACGGTGACATAACTGCGATGGCACCCAGCGCGCCGGCGAGCATGGGCAATTTCCATGATTGGGTGCGGCGATAGCGGAGATAGAGCGTCCAGAGAGCAAGCAGGGGAACAACCGCCAGGATAATGGGCTCGGTCAGGACGGAAAATCCACCAAACAAGCCGAAGATCAGCCAGTCGCGGAGACGGGAAGAATTTTCCAGCCGCCATGCGAAATAAAACAGGCAAGTCAGCTGGAGCGTGACCAGGCAGGTCGACCAGGCCCAGTCCGCACCGTAATAAATGCCATAAGGAGAAAGCGCCCATCCCCACACGGCCCATTTCGCTACTCGATCACCGAAAGCTCGCCTTGCGATCAGAAAAACCGGAACACAGCAAAGGACCGAGAGCACGCTGTTGAGCGCCAGAGCCGCGATGACCGAGGCGGGCGTGTGCGGTCCCAACAGGCGAAAGATTCCGGCCAGCAGATATGCATAAACGGGCGGCAGAATGGCGGTCGGGCCGGTGTCGGCGAAAGCATTGCCGAAACCATGCCCCATCACGAGTGACCGGGCGACGCGCCCGAATGCCCAGTGCTCCACCACGAATGGATCGAGCCAGTCGCGATAGACAAACGGAATCACCGCCAGCCGAACAGCGAGCCCAACGAGAACCGGCACAGCGTAAGGCCGGGGGCGAGTTGAGGCTGATGTCTCGGTACCTGTCACGGTAAGTGGCAAACCTTCACGTCCTGATTGGAGTACGGGCAATTCATCCAGGTTGATTCCGTTGCCGCGTATTGTGCATCGTCGCGCGACAGGAGAATCCACGTCACGCCAAATTCGCGTCGCAGCCTCGCATAATCGTCAAAATGGAAATTGCGCCAGCCGTCGAGCGCGGTCGCTTCTTTCAACCAGCGCGGAGCGAGGCTGGGAACGCGCGCGGCCATTCCGCCATCTTTATCGTAATCGCAAAGAACGCTACGTTCGGCGAGCGCTCGGAATCCGTGATACTCCTCGTCTGGCAGTTTCATGTAGTGCGGATCAAGCGCGAAGAGTGCGTCCTCAGGAGTATTTTGCCGAATCCAGTTAAAGGCCTGAAGCCAGCCATTCTGCTCGCGAACAAAAGGCAATTCCAGGTGGGGATAGGCTCCATACATCTGGCGCTGCGCGTAGAACATCCCGGCACTCAGCGGGACGAACAACAAGGCCCAGCGATACAGGCGGCGATCGAGAAGGTAGGCCCCGAGCAAGCCGCCGACAATCAGAAAAAACAGAAGATAGAGCAGGTGCAGATAACGCATCGGTTCAAACGGACGTAAACGCTCCAGCCGCGCCGGAAGCATGACGGAGATCCCCACAACGGTCTGGAATATTCCGTAACGAAGAAGGCTGGTCGTGAGCGGACGCAAAGCGGATGCGCGGTTTGAGTCTGCACGCGCCAGCAAATAGCGCTGGAACAGGTAAAGAAGAAGCAGCGGAGCAAAAACGCCGAGCCATTCATACCACTGCATGTTTCTAAGGAAGTAAAACCCGCGGCTGGAGGCAGCGCGGCGCCAGGCATCGTTAGCAGGCTCGAAGATCCAGCCCAATGGAAAAACAAGGGCTAGAGCGGGGACTGCGGACGGAATAGGCGCGTCTGCCGTTCGCAGAGACCATGCCAGAAAAGCACAGAAAGAAATTCCGAACGCAGCCATGAGTGCATGAAGGGACAATGCCACGGTCAGAAGAATTCCCGCAAGCCACAGTTTCCGGTCGACGACGGCGACGATCGCGGCCAGAATTATAGCCGTGGCCAGTGCACGCGGATGCAGATACTGATCTGAGATAAGAACGGCTGCGCCAGGAATCGGTAACGATAGGAGGGCCGCTATCAGCGCCGTGGCACACCATTGCGCTTCTGGCCGGTCAAAACAATGCCGGCTGATACGCAAACAGCCGTGGAGAATAAAGAAAGTTGCAGCGATCTGCCATAGCAGAACAACGCTTGCAACTGGCAGGTGAGTCAGTCGAACAGAAAACGCGATCAATTTGTCGAAAATCGTGGCCTGAAATTGGATCCTCAGAAATTCTGAGTCGTGCGGAAACAGCGTGGGATGCAGGTCTTGCTTGATCGCGGCTAAATAGTAGGCGTCGTCCTCGAGGCCGGGATGATAACCCTGAATCAGGATGGCGGCACCAGTCAGAAGAAGGAGCAGAAGAATTGCCGTGCGCTGGCGCATCAAACGGGGCGCACGCTTTCTGTAGGCGAGTCGTAATATTTTTGCTGGACAGATTCGAGTTTGCGCCCGCTCTCACTGAAACGCGGCAGGTGAATGAGTCCGATTCGCTCGAAGGCAAATTGCAGGCTCGTCGCCAGCACGCCAAACCCATATTTCACGCTGCGACGGAAGTTAATCGAGGATGCCTCGGGAAAATATTTCGTCGGGCAGGAAACTTCTCCAATTCGAAAACCGAAGCGGACGCACTGGGCCAGCATCTGGTTATCGAAGACAAAATCGTCAGAGTTTTCCAACAGCGGCAGTTCGGTTAAAACCTTGCGGCTGAAGGCACGATATCCGGTGTGATATTCGGAGAGTTTAACGCGCAAAAACAGATTCTCGAAGGCGGTCAGCAGCCGATTGGAAATGTACTTGTAAAGCGGCATGCCACCGAGGAGAGCCCGTCCGCCGATGATGCGCGACCCCAAGACAACATCGTAGACATCATAGGCCACCATACTGGCCATGGCCGTGATCAGCAACGGGGTGTATTGATAGTCGGGATGCAGCATGATGACAACGTCCGCGCCAGCAGCCAGCGCCTCGCGATAGCAGGTCTGCTGGTTGCGTCCGTAGCCGTAATTACGATCGTGAGCGAAGACATGGAGGCCAAGACGGCGGGCAAGAGCAACTGTGGCGTCGTGGCTGTGATCGTCGACCAGGATGCGAATGTCGACGAGGTCGGGCAATTCCTTCACAGTGACCTCGAGCGTCTTCTCCGCGTTATACGCGGGCATGACGACCGCAATGCGCTTGCCGTTGATCATGTATAACAGTTTCCCAGAGGAACTACCGTGGAGCTTCGCCCCGCCGGACCACGTTCGACTTCCCTTGCTCCGCTTGGGCCGCTCAGGGCAACTCACGAGGGCGGCTGTCCCTACATTAAACTCAACCCCCTATCGCATGTTGTCGAGGATCGAGCCGACGATACCTCCGACGACGCCGCCTTCCACTGTTCTCTCCGTCTGGCGCGGAATGTACTTTTCGATGGCGTGGGCGAGCTTGGCGATGGGTAAGGTTTGCAACCAGACTCGTCCAGGGCCCGTGAGCGCAGCCAGGAAGATTCCGTCGCCACCGAAAATCATGTTCTTGATGCCGGGCACGGTTGTGATCTGAAACGAAACGCCGGCTTGAAATGCGCCGACATGTCCCGGATGAACCCGCAAAGTTTCGCCAGGTTGCAGATCGCGCACGACGAGTTCTCCGGAAAGCTCGAGCCATGCGGTTCCCTGGCCGCTGACGCGTTGCAGCAGAAAGCCGTCGCCGCCAAAGATTCCTGCGCCGAGCGACTGCTGGAAAGCCACTCCGATCTGAACTTGCGGCGTGGCACACAGAAAACCGTGACGGTGAATCATGTACTCATGTCCGGGAGAGACCTCGACCGGAACAATGTGGCCGGGAAGTTTTGTCGCAAATGCCAATTCGCCCACGGCGCCAATGGCGCGATATTCGGTCATGAAGATCGACCCACCGCCCGCTACCCGCTTGATCACGCCGAACAAACCGCCGCCGCCGGCAAATTGCGTGTGCGTGGTCATCTGGATCGAGCTGCTCATCCACGAAAGCTCTCCGGCTTCGGAGATTACGGCGTCATTGGGCTCGAGAGCGAACTCGAGAACGGGCATGGTCGTGCCGGTGACACGGGCCTGCATAGGCGGTCTCCTCTTGTTCGATGAATGCTGAGGTAAAGCTCAAAGTATATCGTGCCTCGCGCGAGGGCGAGCAGCTGCCATATACAGCCGGCCGGGCTGATCTGCTTCGGCCGGCTACTTCTGCTTTACTGCGATGGCTGCGATTTCAACCCGGGCGTCCGCGACCAATGCGGCGGCTTGAATCGTGGCGCGAACCGGCCTCGGCTCCGGCACCATGCTTCTGTAGACCTTGTTCATCTCGGGAAAATCCTTGATGTCGGCCAGATACACGGTGACGGAAACGAGGTCTTTCATGTCGTAGCCGGCGGCTTTCACGACTTTTTCAATATTCTCGAGTGCGGCTTTCGTTTCCGAAGCGATTCCTCCCGCAACTAGCTTGCCGGAGTCATCGATCCCTTCCTGTCCCGCAACGTAGAGCGTGCTCCCGGCGACGATTCCATCGCTGAAAGGAAGAGTTTTGTTGGAGGAGACACTGATCGCTTTCTTCTCCTGCGCGTAGCCGGATTGCACAGCCGCAGAGAAAGCAAGAACCGCGCTCAGCATTAACGTAAACAGACAAAAGCTTTTCGACATTTCGTATTCTCCTTGGTCATTCAACGTTCGACGCGTGCCGCAGGGAAAAACGGCATTTGAGTCCGCGCACATATATACAACCTGGAAGTGGAAATCGACAAATGAGGAAGGATTCGGCAATATTTCTTGCAGTCCGTGAGAGTCTGGTCGTTTTAGAAAGCCGGTTGCGAGTCCGGCAGGGTCGGCGGATAATCGGCGGTTGCCGTTCTGCGAAGCACCGGACAGATGAGCTTGGCACAGGGATGTCGCAGCAGCGATCGGAACGGAAGCAAGTGCCTTTCTGCTTTCGCAGCACAGGAGGCTGCTCATGCGTCTTAATTCGAACTGGAATCGCCGCGGGTTTCTCGGAAGCCTGACTGCGCTGGCGGCTTCCGTCCTTACACCGGGAAAGCTCTTCAGCACCAGCGCCTCAGCCAAACCAGTGGCTGCGGTCAAGGGATTCGGTCAGAGCGGAGATCCGTACGAAGAGCTCGGCGTCACGACCGTGATCAATTGCCAGGGCACGATGACGATGCTGGGTGGATCGGTGCTGCGTCCGGAACTGGAAGCAGTGATGGCGATGGCCGGGCGACATTTTGTCAGCATTCCCGAGTTGGAAGTCGCTGCGGGTAAACGGATTGCAGAGATGCTGAAGTTGCCCGAGGGCTATACGGCACTGGTGACGTCGGGAGCAGCCGCAGCCATTGAGTCAGGACTGGCCGGCATTCTCACGGGAGACAACGAGGCTTTCATCAAGCAACTGCCGGACCTCACGGGCATGAAGTCGGAAGTCATTATTCAGAAGTCGCATCGCAATCCGTTCGACCACCAACTGCGAAACACGGGAGTGCGGCTGATCGAGATTGAGACGCGGGATCAGTTGCGGCAAGCTGTGAATGACCGCACGGCAATGATGCACTTTACCAACTTCGCGAACGCTGCCGGACAAATCAAGGTAGACGAGTGGGCGAAACTCGCCAAACAGTACAACCTGCCTTGCATGAACGACGCGGCGGCCGACACGCCTCCGGTTTCGCATCTCTGGGATTACACCAACATGGGATACGATCTGGTGACCTTCAGCGGCGGCAAGGCTATTCGCGGACCACAATGCGCGGGCCTTTTGATCGGCCGCAAAGAAATGGTCGCCAAGGCGCTGCTCAATAACAGTCCGAACGAAGACACGATCGGGCGAAGCCAAAAAGTCGGCAAAGAAGAAATCATCGGGATGGTGAAGGCACTCGAACTCTACCTTGCGGAAGATCATGAGGCGCTCGCGCGAGAGTGGCAGGGCCGGCTCGACGGAATTGCCCGCGAGATCAGCAAGATTCCGGGCGTTCGCACCGTGTTCTTCACTCCTGATCTCGCCAATCATGTGCCGCATATGCAGATCCGGTGGGATAGCCGCATTCCGCTGAGCACGAAAGATGTTTCGAAATTACTGCGGGATTCCAAGCCAACCATCGTGATGGCAGCCGAGGAAGACCATCCGGGACTGTGGATGAACTCGTTCCAGCTCATGCCGGGCGAAGACAAGATCGTTGCCGAGCAACTCTCGCGGATTTTCCGCGAGCATGCGGCGTGAAGTTCCGCGGGTGAGTGCCCGCGCCACATTTCGGAGTTTTCGCGGACAAGAGTATCCGCGCCACACGTTCATTGATCGCACACAACCCAACTCGGATGCGCTGGTTCCTGGTGTTCTGGCTCTTCGTGCTTAGCGCCGTCTCTTATCTCGACCGAGTGAATATATCGATCGCAGCGGGATCGATTGTCGATACGTATCACTTAACGGACGTACAACTCGGCAAAGTCTTCAGCGCGCTGGTGGCGGGATATGCACTCTTTCAGACTGTGGGTGGCTACCTTGCCGACCGCTTCGGTCCACGATACGTGCTGACCGGCGGCGTGGTGTGGTGGGGAATCTTCACCGCGTTGACAGCACTTGTCCCGGTGAACATCGCGCATGCGTTGTGGCTGCTGATTGGGGTTCGCTTTCTCTTGGGCACCGGAGAAGCGGTGATCTATCCCGCAGCGAATCAATTCGTCGCGCATTGGATTCCAGTGCGAGAGCGCGGAATCGCGAACGGCTGGATTTTTGCGGGAGTCGGAGCGGGCGCTGGACTGACGCCTCCTCTGATTACTTACTTAATGGTCCATTACAGCTGGCGCGCATCTTTCTGGGTCTGCGCCGCGCTTGGATGCCTGGCGGGGGCGGTGTGGTTTCTGGCATCACGCGACACACCGGCGGAGCATCCGCGAGTCTCGAATTCAGAACTCGCCGAGATCCGTGCCGGACTCACACTGGAAACGGAGCCTGGTGAACAGCCTGCCGGTCATTTTGTGCCTTGGAGTCGCGTCATTCGCAGCCGCGAAGTCTGGGCGGTCACAATCAGCTATTTCTGCTACGGTTATGTTGCATGGATTTTCTTCAGCTGGTTTTATCGCTATCTTGCCAAGGTGCGCGGGCTCGATTTGAAGGCGAGCGCTTTTTATTCCATGCTGCCCTTTCTGGCGATGCTGCTCGGGTGTCTTATCGGAGGATCGATCAATGACAAGCTCACGAAAGGGCGAGGTGCGTTCTTTGGCAGGTGTGGACTCGCAGCCGTCGCCATGGGCCTCGCGGCCATCTTCATCGCATCGGGATCGCAGGTAAAAGGTGCGCGGCTTGCCAGCCTGGTACTAGCCGGAGGCGCCGGCGCATTGTATGTTTCTCAAAGCTCCTTCTGGTCGGTGACCGCGGATATTGCAGGGCGGTCTGCAGGATCGGTTTCAGGATTCATGAATATGGGCGGCCAGATCGGCGGAGCGGTGACCGGCACTCTGACTCCGTGGATTGCGCTGCATTTCGGATGGACAGCATCATTTCTGGTCGCCTCGGCTCTGTCATTCTTGGGAGCAGTCTGTTGGTTGATCGTCGATCCTACGAAAAGGTTGAGCCAGGACCTTGGCACGAGCGGCGCTGCGTCGGGAAAATCGCAGATCATGCCGGCGAAATCGTAAAAGACAGAAGATGGCAAAACTCAATCTAAAACCGAAGCAAGGATGTGAGTGGGACCTGGTCAGCCTGGGCGAAGTCATGTTGCGGCTCGACCCAGGCGATGAACGCATCGCCACTACGCGGCATTTCCGCGTCTGGGAGGGCGGCGGCGAATATAACGTTGCGCGCGGCCTTCGCCGCTGTTTCGGTCTCGATACAGCCGTCGTAACAGCGCTGGCGGACAATCCGGTCGGCCGACTCGTGGAAGATCTGATGCTTCAGGGAGGAGTCAGCCAGAAGTATGTGCGATGGCTGCCCTATGACGGCGTCGGACGCACGGTGCGGAACGGACTGAATTTTACCGAGCGCGGCTTTGGAATACGCGCAGCGCTCGGTTGTTCTGATCGCGGACACACGGCAACGTCACAGCTGAAACCTGGCGAGATGGACTGGGATCAGATTTTCTCGAAGGATGGCGCACGCTGGTTTCACACGGGTGGGATTTTCTGCGCACTCTCGGAAACGACACCCTTGGTCGCTGAAGAAGCGATGCAAGCGGCGAAACGAGCCGGAACGGTGATCTCTTACGACCTCAACTATCGCGCCTCGCTATGGAAGTCCATTGGGGGAAAGCCCAAGGCGCAGGAGGTCAATCGCCGACTTGCGCCGCTGGTTGACGTGATGCTGGGGAACGAAGAAGATTTCACCGCTGCATTGGGTTTTTCTGTGGCGGGACTCGATGAACAACACTCGAAGCTGGAATCGGCCGACTTCAAGAAGATGATTGCAGCAGTGGTGCAGGACTATCCACAAATGTCCGTGATTGCGACAACGTTGCGCAACGCCAGAACTGCGACGCGCAACGACTGGGGAGCGCTGTGCTACTGCGACGCGAATTACTATGAAGCCCCGGTCCGCAGCGATCTGGAAATCTACGATCGCGTAGGCGGCGGGGATTCGTTTGCATCAGGATTGATTTACGGGTTTCTATCGGGAAAAGATCCGCAGTGGTCGGTGGAATGCGGGGCCGCGCACGGCGCGCTGGCGATGACCACGCCCGGCGACACTACCATGGCTACGCTTGCCGAAGTTCTGCAAGCGATGAGTTCAAGGACGGCGCGCATCGAACGCTGAGCTGAGCGATAAGGCGGAAGGCGGTTTTTAATGACGATTGAAGACGTGACTCGCAGGATTGCCGAGGTTGGCATTGTGCCAGTGGTGCGCGCTGCGTCGGTGAACGAGGCAACGCGGGCGATCGAGGCGATTTCGGCCGGCGGAATTCCGGTGGTCGAAATTACCATGACCGTTCCCAACGCGGTCTCTGTGATCCGCGAGGTCGCGCAGCAATATAAAGATAAGGCGTTGGTCGGAGCCGGCACGGTCACTACTGCGGAACAGGCAGAATCATGCATCAGGGCGGGAGCGGAGTTTCTGGTGAGCCCGGGGCTGTCGAAATCCGTGCTGGCGGTTGCGCAAGCCTCGGACAAGTTATACATTCCCGGCGCGCTCACTCCTACCGAGTTGATGACCTGTCACGAGCTTGGGGCGCGATTGGTCAAGATCTTCCCCTGCGGAAGTGTAGGCGGTCCCAAGTACCTAAAGTCCTTGAAAGCTCCATTCCCCAATGCCGCTCTGATTCCAACCGGAGGCGTGAACGCCGGCAATGCTGGTGAGTTCATTGCGGCTGGCGCGTTTGCGCTGGGCGTTGGAGCAGACCTGGTCGATGCGGCTGCCTTGCGGGAGGGCAATCTCGAGAAGATCACCGCGGCGGCTCAGGAACTGGTGGAGGCGGTAGTCTCGGCGCGTGCTACAAGTTCCGCGGCGAAAATCAAAGTGGCCGTGTGACCGGTTTTTTCTGGCTACGCCCTTCCCGGCACATTCGTAACACCCCTGCAGGTTACCCATGTGACACACGTTTTCGCAGCATCCGGTCAGCGGTTCAAACTGGACGTTCGTAATTTGTCCGACAATCCAGCACAAAATAATCTGCCGACAGAGGAGCAATATCATGTCATCTGTCGGACCCCTGAAACATCTTCTTTTATGCGCCGCGCTCGCAGCTCTGTGTGTAGCCCAGAAGACGAACTCGACGCCGGTTCAAGTTGCAGCGAACGCCCGGCCGGCAATCATTCAGGCCGAGGCTGCCACGGCGCAGGTTGTGAGCGCTCCCGACACCTCAACGGCTCAGCTCTCCTCTGCCAACTTCCATGCGGCTTCCAGCGAAGAAATCAATGGGATGGAGCAGACGCTGGAACATTATGTGAATTCCTTTGAAAGCCTGGATCTGGCGGGAATTCATCAGATTTGGCCGGGAATGGACCGCCAGCATGAGAAAGCTTTTAAGAGCGCCTTTTCCTCGTTCAAATCATGGTCGTCGAAACCTCAGCTTGGCCTGCTCTGCGCCGTGCCCAGAGTGTCCGACGCCAGTGCGAATGTGCAGTGCTCGGAGACAGTGACGTATACGGTCGACAAAAATAAGACCAAACAGGCCGGACCAGCCAAGCTGTCGATCCAGCTCAAATGGCAGTCTGGTCAATGGATCCTGCAAGACATGAGGGGAAGCAGCTAGACCGAACGAGATCTCGTTCCGCATCGAACGGGGCATCGCCGTCGGCGATGTCCCGTTTTGTTTTCATTCCTCCTGTCACTTCCGCGCCATTTGCAAAATCACTCATTTGAAGTTACGCTTGCCAGCATCCGCCGAGCCCGCGTCGATCTCGCGGTTTCATCGGCCAGAACTCTGATCGCAGAGCCTTCATGCCTTCATCTTTGCCAAAACCAGCGCGCATCGGGAATTACGACATCGTGGACGTGATTGGGCGCGGCGGCATGGGGACGGTCTTCCGGGGGGCTGATCCGCGCATCGGACGGCAGGTCGCAATCAAGATGCTGACCGCCGCGGCCGACGACCCAGACCTGCTGATCCGTTTCTACCGCGAGGCGAAATACACCGGCAGTCTCCATCACCAGAATATCGTGACGGTTTACGAACTCGGACACCAGGAAGGCGTTCCATATTTGGTCATGGAGTTTCTGGAGGGTGTGAGCCTGGAGAACATCATCGCGACCAAGCGAGCGATGTCGGTCGCCGACAAACTGAATATCATTTTGCAGGTCTGCAACGGTCTCAGTTACGCCCACAAGCGCGAGTTGGTTCATCGAGATATCAAGCCGGCCAACATCATGATTCTTGATGACGGCACCGCTAAGATTGTAGATTTCGGCATCGCGCTCCTGGGCGGCAGCCGGCTGACTCGGACTGGCCATGTGGTGGGCAGTTTGAACTACATGTCGCCGGAACAGTTAAGCGGAAACCAGGATGTGGATCTGCGCACAGATGTCTATTCCACGGCCGTGGTTCTGTTTCAAATGCTCACGGGAGTGCTTCCGTTTGAAGGTGCCACGACTGCGGCGACGCTAAAAAAGATCATGCAGGATCCGCCACCTCCGCTCAATGCGTTTCTCGCGGACTCGCCGGATCCCGAACTGGAAGCGGCACTGAATAAGGCGCTGGCCAAGAAGCGCGAAGAGCGATATCCCTCGGCCGAAGAATTTGCTCTCGACGTGGCGCGCGTACATCAGCGGTACGAGAAAAAGATGCTCGCCGACCTGCTCACTCAGGCGGCGGAAAGCATGCGGCGCAACGATTTTCCGAATGCCCGTCAACAGGTGCTGCATGTGTTGAAGGTCTCACCTCAGGACAACGAAGCAGCCGCCCTTCTGCGACAGATCAAGCAGGCGCAGGAGCAGCACCAGCGTGAGCAGCAAATTGTCCAGATCCAGATGAAGGCCGAGGAGGCAATTCGCAAAAACCATCTGGATGAGGCAACGCACTTTATCGAGCAGGGCATTCAACTCGATCCGCAGAGCACGATCTTTCAGGGTTTGCAGGATGCGGTGCAGCACTCGCGCGCTCAGCAGGCGAAATACCAGGAGTCGTTGAATCGCGCGCAGGAAGCCCTGAAGGCGGGAGTCTTAGATGCGGCAAAGCGGGCAGCCGAGGAAGCTCACGAAATCCTGCCAGAAGAGCCGGAGGCGATGACGCTAATCGCGCAGATCTCAGCGCGCCTCGAAAAGCGCCTCCGCGATCAGAAGGCGGCCGAGCAGCAGAAACGCTTCGCACTGCTGGTCAATTCTGTAGAAAAGGCAATGGCAGACGCGCGGATGCAACTCTATCTGGGGCAGATCGCAGAAGCGTCAGAGATATTGCAACAGATCGAGGCAGAGATTTCGCAACTACCGCCTCGTTGGCGCGAGCAGTTCGACTCACTGAAGCGGGAAATCGAGGCCAAGCAAGTCGAGCAGAGCCAGCCCGCACCAGCGCCAATTCGTGAGCGGATGGATATTCCCACCGCTGAGCTTCCGGCCCAGTTCGATGCCACTCGTTTCATGGAACGTGAGGAGATTCCCTCCGCTGCGCAGGTCACCGCAGACATTCGAGTTGACTCCCCAGCCGAACCGACCGCGCTACGACCGAGCGAGATCAGCCATCGTCCGGGATCAGATTTGTCCGGGGACTTTCTGCTTCCCAGGCCGTCGCCTGCTCAGCCTAACAAGTACCAAGTTGCACCTGAGCTGAGAGAATTTCTTGCGCCCCAGCCATTGGGCTTTTCGCGTTCCAGGATATGGCTGGGCGTCGCCGTTGCAGTGCTGGCGGTTGTGATCATCTGGTTGATCGTGCGGAAATCGGTCGATTCAACGTCGAGAGGATCAGATCACACGACCGCAGTTGGCTCCAGCTATGCCGAGATCAACGCGGAGCCATGGGCGACCATTATCGAAGTTTCACCCGCGAGTGGCGACGCAAGCACCGCAGTCGGGCAACCTACGCCGTTGCGCCTTAAGCTGCCGCCCGGACAATATCAAATCACGCTGCAAGGGCCGAATCGTGAGCAGAAGCAGGTGGAAGTCAATGTCCCGGAGCGGGGGGGCGCTTCATGCTTTGCCGTCTTCCAAAAGCCCGACTTGAGCCGGATTGTTGGGAAAGACTGATCCGAACTGGACCAAGGAGGCAGTAAGTGGCTGGCAATGCGAATAGTGACAGCGCTTGGGGCATCCACATTGTGAGGGAGATGTTTCCGAAGGCGTCGGGGGTCAATATCGCGAAATACTTTCCCATCATTGATCAAGCTCTGGACCAGCAGATCCAGAAACATGGAATCAAGGATTCAGGCAGTATCCTGAAATTGAAGCTGTACTCCTACGCGACGATCCGGGTGGAAAATGCTTCTTTCAACCCTCGCGACGAAGCGCGAAGTCGCTTCAATACGGGGCCTCAACGGCGGCCAAAAATACAGGGGCTTTCGGCAAATTTCGAAAACCTGCAGGAGATCAGCGACAAACTGATCACGACGTATCATTTGGATCGACCTTTCGGCCTTTACGACGATGACTTGCGCAGCAAGAAGAATTCGCTGGGAAATTACAGGGAAGGCATGGGCGAACTCTATAAAGGGCGAGGATTTATCCAGCTTACCGGACGTTCGAATTACGTTCGGTATGCGGCGCTGGCAGGCACGCCGCAGATTGTTCATCATCCGGAAAAGGCGGGCGAACCCCACACTGCGGCCCGCATTCTCGCCGCCTACATACTCCACAGCTGCCATCGGATTCTGAGTGATCTGGACTGCGGGGACTTCCGAGCCGCCCGAGCAGTGGTGAATGGTCCTCGAGCCCTTCACCACGAACGCTTAACAGAAGCCTACAAGAAAGGCGAACACGCCATGAAAGCGTCCCACCCGCGTACCGTCCAGCACTCCACCTGAGGTACTTCAAAGAGCTGGCCGTGAATTAGAAAGTGAGGTTTTTGTATTCCGAGAGTATCTTGGGGGAGATCTCCAGTCCTGCAGGTTGAAACGCCGCTTTCTTGGCCAGTTTGAACTCATTGAGCGCTTCCTGCCGCAGGGTAGCATCCTGGCTTCCCGTCACAAAAAAGCGCCCCAGCTTACTGGCGCCAAGATAGAAATGGACCAGCGATTGTTTGCCGGTCTCGGTCGCAGCGCATGCCTGGAAATGCTGTGCAGCTGAAGCGTAATCGCCTGAGTAGAACTGGTCGAGGGCGAGCATCAGTTCCATCCTGGACGCGCGAGCTTGCGGGTTGCCGGGACCATCCGGCTTGATTGCGGCCGCCGCCAAGAAGGAAGATCGCGCTTGATCGTACTGAGCAGCGCGGCTCAACTTCTCTCCATTGGTGACGGAGTCGTTGTAACGAGCGATTTTGTCAAGAAACTCATCAGCGGTGGATTTCGCTTCTCCGCTGACTTGCTGAAAAAGTCCGCGAGCCCGGTCAAAATCGTTGCGGTCAAAAGCTGCTCTGGCTTTCTCTAACGCATTGGAGGTGGCGCCCGCAGGAATCTGTGGCCGCGGGTTTGCGTTGGATTTTTCCAGGCTATCCTTTCCGATCTTGGCGAGTTCAGTGTTCGTTTCGCACAGATGAACGGCTTCATCTCCGCCACAGGTGTAGCCAGGATTATCGTCGGCGAGCAGACAACTGAACTGCGCAGCCTCTTTGTAGTGATTCTCTTTGACGGCGGATAATGCCGCATTGCAGAAGCGCACGTCGGCAACCTTGCTGTTGTCTGCGTGTTTCTTGTCGAGCTCATCTTTCAACTGCCGAGCCTTGGCCAATTCCTGCTGCGGCTGCCACGGACCGTCCGGCTTGATCTTGATGGCGGTCTCGAGCTGCTCGATTGCGTACTCGACGCTGCGCACGTCCATTTCATCGGCCGTCCGATCGAGCGTGCTTTTGGCCACCTGCATGGCGTCCGTGTACGCCTTGATCTTGCCCATGTATTGTTGGGCTTCCTGGGCGTGAATTCCAGAGACTTGTTTGAATTTCTCCGTCGCAGCTGTGAATTGATTTTGCTTGTAGGCATCGACTGCCTGGTTGAACAGAGTGTCTTGATCGGATTGGGGGAGCGGAGAGGCCGAGGCGACCGCACCGAAGAGCAGGCAGGAGAAGGCGACGACAATCAACCGTCGCGCGAGAGTCGGCTGACGCTGCACAGCTGCCACCTTCAACGTTGCACGTCCGGAGTGATGTGGGCGCGGCGGTTGAGCCGCCAGCAGTCCTCAGTCTGCTCGGAGCAGATGGGCAGCTCTTTTCCGTAGGAGACGGTGCGCATGCGGCTGGCGTTGATGCCGGCTTTTTGTAACGCCGCCTTCACCTCTGCCGCGCGCTTGTCGCCAAGGGCGAGATTGTATTCGGTGGATCCCAACTCGTCGCAGTGACCTTCGACCACGATGCTGACTTCCGGATGGTCCTTTAGAAACTGTGCGTCTGTGTGGATCGTGCTCATCTGATCGGGACGAATCGAATAATCGTCGAGATCAAAGAAGACATCCAGCCGATTCTCATTATCGGCGAGCCCGGCATTCGCCGAGACGGGCTGCGCTTCCGCCGCGGGGGCCGCGACAACCGTGACACGCGCGTCTGCCTCCTGAACGCCACCCGGCCCTTTGGCAGTGATGTGGTAGGTGGCGGATTCGGTAGGAGTCACCGTTTGAGAACCGCTGGGCGCAACGGCGCCGATCTGAGCAATGGCCACGTCGGTTGCGTTTTCCGTTTTCCACGTCACCGTAACTGGTTGCCCCTGCTGCACGGTTTCCGGAGAAACGGTAATCGTGGCTGCGGGAGCGGGCGGAGGCGGCGGGGCAGGCTGGTTTTTTACCACCGGAGTGTTGTTCGGGCATCCGGAAAGCACGATGGCAGTTAGAATCGCGACAAACGTGGTCGCCACCCGGATTCGGATTCCACCCGTGAATGGAACCGTCACTGACTCTGTTGATCTCATATGAACAACCGCAGACGGGCTGGTAGTTTACTTCATGTTTGTAATTTGAGCAAAGCGCCGAAGACTCGCCTATCCGTTCCCCAGGCAAGCCTTGCCAAGCTCATAACTGTCGTTGAACATCGAGAGGAGGCTAAAGCTCGCCAGCACGAGTCCCCAGCCGGCCACCGCCGTCGCGCCACCGACCATGGCTCCGGCAAAATCGAGGCTCACTTTGCTAACCGCAAACGAGCATTCGTTGAGTTCAATTCCCTGGGCGCGAGCATACGCTGCGAAGCGATCCACGAAAACGCTCAGGACAGCCGCCGAACCGCCAGCGCGAATATTGCGGAGGGGGAGCGTGGCTGACTTCAGCCCTATCTCCTCGGCATTATTCAGCAGGCTCCACGCGCGCAATGCCTTATCCGCGCCCTCAGAGACTTCTTTGGTGTCTTTCGCGTCTTTGAAGTCTTCAAGCGCAGTTTGTACCTGCGGATTGCTTTGAATGTAGCCGTAGACGTGTTGGCAGAATAAGGCGTACCTCGAAGCGTCGTTCGAATTCATACCCGCCCGAGTCAATCCGGAAAAGACAAACGAGAAGGCTGCAGTGGAGTTCCCCGGCATCGGGCCCAAGCCATTGATCTTGGCGGCCGCGACTCTGGGCGAAGGTCTCATGGCGCTTCCTAGAAACGATATGAGAGGCCGACCAGTGGCACGAATCGCGCCGGCCGCAATCCGTTGTTGTCGAGACGAATCAGCGCGTTGGCCGAGATGATCAGTCTGCCGAAGGGATTCACTTTCAATCCTAGTCCTACATTCGTCTCGTTGTAATTGCTGTCCGAGACGCTCACAGTTTGAGCGGTACCCAACACAGTCGGTAAGTTCGGAATGTGGACCTGCGATGCAGGTCCGGGAGCGATCACACGCGGAGCGTTGAAGTAGCGTTCTCCGATCAGATCTGCCACAGCGCTTAGCTTCTTCACAATGCCGATGTCTGCACCGGCCGAATACTCCAGATCGTCGGGCAAACGCAGCGTAGGTATGCTGCTTCCTCCCGTGCAGGCATTCGTGCTCGCAAAATAGCAGGGATTGATGCGTAGAACAGAAAAGCCATTCCACTGATAGCCAACGTTGATGTGGGGAGTGAGCCGTCCGGAGGACCGGGAGAATACGACGTAGGGTTTCACTCCATAGGCTCCGGAGCCGAGTAGGTTATAGGGATCCCCAGTGGGAAAACGAGCTTCGAGCCCAGCCGCAAACTTTGATCTCTCGCCGTTAATAGCTGTCCCTTTGATGTTTAGCAGCAGGTCGCCAATGCCCTTTGCCGAACCGGCAACAGACTGTGGGCACAAGGCCAGACTTAACGTGCTTGTTCCCGGGCATGTGGGAGTCGCTCCGGGATTGCCGGCTTGGTCATACTCGCTGACCAATCCATGCGACGCCGACATGGAAACCCGTTCGAAAGGCAGCGTCGCGGAGACGTCGATGCGGCTCGTCACGCCAAAAGCTGCAATGACCGTATACTGGTTCACATTTGCGCCAAGGCTGTTATGGGACGTTCCGTAAATCGCTCCAGACTGGAAAACCGTTGGCAGGTTGTTCAACTTTGTTCCATCGACCGACTGGAAAACAAACCGCTGGAAGGTAAAGCCGACAAAAAGCTTATGTAAGCCCACCGTGTTTCCACGCTCGGTGAGGACGGATCCCAGGTTCTGATTGATCTCGATCGGGATGCCCGACTTGTCAAATCCGAGTACAAAACCGGACACGGGAACGGCCAATGGGAGTTGCCCGACCACCTCGCCGAGAGTCGTGTTAAATGCCGACAAGTTCGATGAATTTCCCGTTTTCGTGAGGTCCGGCACCAGACACGAAAGGCTGGTCGCGTGATGCGTGTACGGACAGTTGTCAACAACGACCTGTTGCGCCTGTAGAGCCGCGCCGAGGAAAGAGGCAAATATCAATGCGAAGAACGCGAATCGCCGAATCATGGGAGTCCCTCAACCCGTTGTGGGTCAGTTCTAATTCCCGAACGTCAAAATCCTTCCTTCCACCTACTGCGGAGCAGAGACGGTGAAGGGTACCGTGTAAATCTGCGCAGAGCCGTCCGATCCTGTGCCTAACACGGTCATTGAATACGAGCCTGCGGGCGTGCTTCCCGGTCCTGCTCCAGGGGGAATCACGGTGCCGCCGAATCCTCCACCGCAGCCGACTAGAAACGCGAGCAGCAGGGCGAGCGATATCCAGGCGGCCAGCAGTTTCAGGCTACGCTTGCTTAGAAGTTCTCTGCGCTTGGTGCTCCAAAACGACGTGCCGAAGCCGATGAACACGATTCCAAAGCCAACCGTGCTCGAATAGAACAGGAAAGCTTGACCCATTCCATGCACTGGACTGGAAACCGCGGGTGTCCCTGTCGTCACGCAGCTTGGGGTACCTTGCGGAGCACTCGGAGGAGCCGTACAGAGTGCTAAATCAACCGGCGTGGGCGCGCTTGCAGACACCGGGCTGAAGTAGCAGAAGACGTTGACATTGGCATTGGAGGAATTTGTTCCGGTGAAGGCACCCGGACTGCTTGGAGTCATCGGTTGCGAAATGCCAGTTCCGGTCAGGGAGAGGCAGGAATACGTAACGGAGACACCTCCGGTTGCGCCATTCGCCAATGGAATAGAGTTGGTGGGCGCTCCGGAGATCACCGCGGGCGGCGCGGTCACGGGGGTGTAGGCAATCGGCGTTGCGCCGGACGTGCTGCTGACGAAGTTCGTGTCTCCGCCATAAACCGCCGTGATGGCGTGAGGCCCTGCCGAAAGGGCCGCGCTCGTTGTGAATGTTGCCTTGTTGGCGCTCAATGAGCCGCTGCCGAGTGTCGTCGTCCCGTCCATAAACGTCACAGTGCCCGTGGGCATGACCATGCCAGTGAACGCCGGCACCACGACGACAGAGAAGGAGATCGTCTGATCGGGGTTCACGTGGTACAGAAGGGGACTATATGCGGAGGCGGTAGTCATCGTAGCCGTTTGAGTAACCACCTGAGCTTTTGTGCCGCTGCTCGCTACAAAGTTGCTGTCACCGCTGTAGCTGGCCATAATCGTGTTCCCCGAAGCTGAGGGAGGAAGAACCGATCCCTGGCCCGCTGGCGGAGCCGCAGCGGAATAGGTACAGGACGCGGTCTGATTGGTCAGGGTCACCTTGCTGCAAAGGGTGATGCTGCCAAAGCTGAAGGTAACGTTTCCAGTCGCAGTGCCGGCATACGGAGGCGTCACTGTTGCAGTGAATACGATCCCTTGGTTAAAGCTAGACGGGTTCGGATTACCGGACACCGCTGTGGTTGGAGTTGCCTGACTTACCGCGAAGGGGACCGCAGCGGAGGCACTTCCAACAAAATTTCCACCGGTCTCAGTGTAGGTGGCCAGGATGCTGTGTGCCGGTGCAGTGGCGGCTGTGAGAGAGGTGGTCTGGCATACCGCCGAGCCAGCCGTCAGGGTCACCGAAGAACAGCCAGGAATCGCTATACCGTCTGACGTAAACGCCAAGGTCCCCACGGGGGTACCACCCCCCGGAGCTACTGGGGAAACTGTGCCGGTAAACGTTACTGACTGCCCATAGATGATAGTCGCCGGCGAAGGCGTTAGAGCCACCGTCGTCGCCGCCGGAGTGATGCTGAAGTTGTTGGCCTGCGAGCTGCTCGAACTACTGTAGTCGCTGTCTCCGGAGAACGACGCCGATTCCGTGTAATTGCCCGCCCCGTCTGAGAGGTTAGGAGTGTAGGTGGCCGTGCAGGTTATCGTGTTCCCGCTCGGCGCCCCGCAACTCGTGCTTCCGTACGTGCCATGACCGGTCCCAGTGATTGAGACGTTGGCCGCCGTCGGCGGAATGCCACTCCCCGTCCACGTAAGTTGTGCCGTGATCGTGACCGCCGCGTCCTGACCGTAGGTCTCCGAAGCCGGACTCACGCCGGTCACATTGATCGTCGTTGCAGTCTTGCCAATGCTGAAGTTATTAGTCTGCGAACTGCTCGAGCTGCTGTAGTTGCTATCTCCTGAGAACGACGCCGACTCCGTGTAATTGCCCGGAGTGTCAGAGCCGTTCGGC